>Ga0097691_1000117_pt1 | contig 72518 bp, 65 predicted proteins | sample NGESurdeep072012_8_FD_72858 | JGI IMG/M metagenome (GOLD analysis project Ga0097691, IMG submission 72858) | Arctic peat soil microbial communities from Barrow, Alaska - NGEE Surface sample 210-1 deep-072012 | ecosystem: Environmental > Terrestrial > Soil > Wetlands > Peat ...
CCAGCGCCGCCACCGACGCCGAACCCGCCGCCTCCGCCGAAGCCACCACCGCCTCCGCCGAAGCCGCCGGTCCCGGTCCGACCGGTGCCCAACGGACCCCGGAACGACACGCTGGTCACGTAGATCTGTTGCCCGGCGGTGAGCCCGCTCACGATCTGGGTCTCACCGGAGGAGGCAATGCCGACGGTGACCGGTTGCACCACCTTCTTCCCGGCATCGTCCAGGGTGACCGACGTGGTCCCTCCGGGATAGGTCAGCGCCCCGGTAGGCACCACGATCACGCCCTGGAGCTCCTTGACGACGATCGACACGTTGGCACTGGTTCCGCCATAGAGGCCCGACGGACTACCGGTCACGTTGATCACCACCGGGAACGAGGCCACCCCGGACGTCGTCGTGGCGACGAGACCGATCGAGCCCACCGTGCCGTAGATCGGCGTCGTAGCACCCGACGGCGTGATGTCGGCTTGGTCGCCCACCACGATCTGGGAGACCCCGCTGCTGGAGACGGAGGCGTTGACGATGAACGAACCTGTCGATACCACCACGACCTGGGCGGTCGACGAGGAGCCGGAAGCGCCCGTTCCCGAGGAGGCTGACGAGGTCGCACCGGCGCCGGACGGCGAGACCCCCGTCCCGGTGGCGGCACTCCCTGATCCCGCGGCGCTCGACGAGGCCGAGCTGCCCGACGAGGCCGACACTTGCTGGCCGACGGCGAGATCGAGTGAAGCGACGGTACCGGCCGTGGTCGACACGAGAGTGGCACCGTTCACCGCGGTCTGCGCCGCAGTCACCTGATTCTGCGCCGAGGCGATGTTGGCGTCGTCCAGTGTGATCTGGGTGGCCGTTGCTGCAGCCGCCTCGTCAGTGGCCAGCTGGGCCTGATCGTTGGCCAGGCTGGCCTGGGCCTGGGCCAGCGATGCGTTCAAGGTGGTCGGGTCGACGGTGGCCAGCGTCTGGCCTGCCGCAACGGACTGCCCGGCCACGACGTCGACGGCGGTGACCGTCCCTGACACCGTGAAGTTCAGGTCTGCCGTCGTGGTCGGCTCGATGGTGCCGGTGGCCGCCACGGTCTGCGAGATGGAACCGGTAGTCACCGCCTTCACCGAGGTGGTCGTAACGATGCCGGCTGCAGCGCTCGGGCTGCTCCGAGTGCCGAACCAGGCGGCTGCTCCGGCTCCCGCCAGGATGATCACAACAGCAGCGGCAATCCACCATTTCCGCTTCGACCTTCGTGCGCCTGCTGATTCAGCCACCTGGACCTCGTCGACTCGTGGTGGCCTCAGCCGCCTGTGGTACCGCTGGTTCGGAAATAGCCGCTGGCCAGGGGATTCCAGCCGCACATCTCATCATCGGAACATAAGTCCCCGCTGTACCCCACCTGTGAGAATTCTAAGAATGTCCGGATGAGGGTGATATCCGGGCCGGGTACGCCCAGTTCGGCGACGAAATGGGCTCGAACCGTCTGCCCGACGGCGTGTCTAGGGTGGGCCCACACCGCCGTTCACGCCCCGACCCACGGAGGTACCCATGCAGTATGTCAATCTTGGTGGCACAGGCCTGCGCGTCTCTCGTGTGTGCCTTGGCATGATGAGCTTCGGCAACGACTCCGACCGCCCCTGGGTGCTCGACGAGGACGCGGCCGAACCCATCGTCCGGGCCGCGGTGGAGGGTGGCATCACCTTCTTCGACACCGCCGACGTCTACTCGGGCGGGGCCAGCGAGGCGGCGACCGGCCGCCTGCTCCCGAAATTCCTGACCCGTGACGAACTGGTGGTGGCCACCAAGGTCCGCATGCCGGTGTCGCCCGGCGAGAACGGTGGCGGGCTGTCCCGCAAGCACATCCTGTCCGGCATCGACGCGTCGCTGCACCGGCTGGGCATGGACTACGTCGACCTCTACCAGATCCACCGGTGGGATGACCGGACGCCGATCGAGGAGACCATGGAAGCGCTCCACGATGTCGTCCGGGCCGGAAAGGCCCGCTACATCGGTGCGTCGAGCATGTTCGCCTGGCAGTTCGCCAAGGCCCAGTACGTCGCCGACACCCACGGGTGGACCAGGTTCGTCTCCATGCAGAACCACTACAACCTCATCTACCGCGAGGAGGAGCGGGAGATGATCCCCCTCTGCCTCGACCAGGGGGTCGGGGTCATCCCGTGGAGCCCGCTGGCCAGGGGCGTCCTGGCCGGCAACCGCACCCGCTCGGGCGACAAGCTGACCACCCGGTCCGATACCGACGACTTCACCAACTACCTCTACAGTCAGCCCACCGACTTCGACGTCGTGGAGCGGGTGGCCCAGGTGGCCGCAGCACGCGGCGTACCTGCCGCCCGGGTGGCATTGGCCTGGCTGCTCCACCGACCAGGTGTGACCGCGCCGATCGTCGGTGCCACCAAGCCCGGCCATCTCGAAGACGCCCTGGCAGCAGAAGCACTCACCCTCGACGACAAAGAGATCGCCAGTCTCGAGGAGCCCTATGTGCCCCACCCGGTCCTCGGGCACTTCTGACGGGACCCGGTGACACTCGCTCGACGACCAGAACAGCTCTGAGGAAGTCCGCTGACTGGTGGCCGAACGCCTCCGTCAGCACGCCCCCCGACAAAGGGCGGGAGTACGGTTCGATGGAGTACCCGGTTCCAGACAGCGGGCGGCCCACCAGTGCCCAGACCAGTCGACGGAGGACATCATGAGCAGTGCGAATCCGGTCCGGCCCTCCGGGGTCGACTTCCACTTCGACATCATGTGCCCCTACGCCTACCAGACGTCCCTGTGGATCAGGCACGTCCGCGACGAAATCGGGCTCGACATCCGTTGGAAGTTCTTCAGCCTCGAAGAGATCAACCGGCAGGAGGGGAAGAAGCACCCGTGGGAACGCGACTGGTCCTACGGGTGGTCGATGATGCGCATCGGGGCCCTGCTGCGCCGCAAGGACATGACCCTCCTCGACCGGTGGTACGCCGAAGCCGGACGTGCCCTCCACGAGGACGGGCGCAAGCCCCACCGTCCCGAGGTGGCCGAAGCCATCCTGGGCGAGATGGGACTCGACCCGGACCTGGTCGCCGAGGCCATCGGTGACCCTACGACGGCTGACGAGGTCAAGTCCGAGCACGATGCAGTGGTTGCCCGGGGCGGATTCGGTGTGCCGAGCCTGGTCTTCGACGACGACCAGATGCTGTTCGGTCCGGTCCTCGTCTACCCACCGGAGGGCGAGGCCGCGGTGCGGCTGTGGGACCTGACCACCGGGTGGCTGGAGTTCCCCCACGTGTACGAGATCCAGCGACCGAAGTCGACGGCCGACATCGACGCCATCGCCACCGCCTTCAGCTCCTACCTCGAGGCCCGCGACTGGTTCTCGGTGCAGAACCCGACGCCGTGACCTGGCCGTCCGCGGGCACCACCGGACCGATACCGTGCCGGTACTGATCGTCGTCGAGCCCCTCGAAGCGGGCGACCACAGCCGTCCCGGGCACCCCGAGCGCCCGGCCCGGGTGGTGGCGGCCATGCGCGGCGTGGAGGACCTCGACCTCGGCACCGACCTGTTGTACGTGGCGGCCACACCGGCGCCGGCCGAGCGCCTCGTCCGGGTCCATACCCCGGCCCACCTGCAACGGCTCGAGCAGTTCAGCGCGGCCGGCGGCGGGGCCCTCGACCCCGACACCTACGCCGGACCGACGTCCTGGGAGGACGCCCGGATGGCCGCGGGTGCCGGACTGGTGGCCATCGAGGCGGCCCGGTCATACCGGTCCCCCGTCTTCGTCCCGGCCCGACCCCCGGGACACCATGCCCCCGCCGACAAGGCAATGGGTTTCTGTCTCCTGAACAATGTGGCCGTGGCCGCGTCCGCTCTCGTCGACGCCGGCGAGCGGGTGCTGATCGTCGACTGGGATGTCCACCACGGCAACGGCACCCAGGACCTGTTCTGGAACAACCCCGCAGTCCTCTACGTCTCCACCCACCAGTGGCTCAGTTTTCCGGGCACCGGAGCGGCGACCGAGGTCGGCGGAACCACGGCTCGGGGCACCACGCTCAATGTCCCGCTTCCTCCCGGGGCCACCGGCGACGTCCTTAACGCGGCGTTCGAGCGCATCGTCACCCCAGCCGTTGCCGCCTTCTCCCCTACCTGGGTACTGGTATCGGCCGGATTCGACGCCCATCGTGACGACCCGTTGGCCGATCTGGCCCTGTCGGCCGGCGACTTCGCCGAGTTGGCCGGGATCGTGGCCGGCTATGCCCCCGAACCAGGACGGCTGATCGTCTTCCTCGAGGGCGGCTACGACGTCGACGCCTTGCGGTCCTCGGTGGGCGCCGCCCTCGGGCGGCTGGTAGGTGCACCGGGTCCCGGTGCCGACGAGGCCCCGACCAGCGGAGGCCCGGGCTCCGAGTTCGTGGACCACGCTGCAGCCATGCGGCACGCCACCCTGTGGGGCGATCTCCACGATGACGAGCCCGACGCCCGGGCATGACACCGTCCGACGACGAGCCCGGGATCCTCGGGCGCTACGCTCGGCGCTATCGCCCGCGCACTGCCGGTGATGCCGTCTGGAGGAAACCGTGACCGTGGACCGTGACGTAGCGCCCGACGCCGTGGTGGTCGGCTTCGACGGATCCGACGCCGCCATCGGCGCTGTCGACTGGGCCGCCACGCAGGCCGACCGCACCGGCGGGCGGCTCGAGCTGGTTTGCGCCTGGGAGTACCCGATGAGCTGGGGCAGCGTGATCCCCCTGCCGAGCGACTTCGACCCGGCGGCCGATGCCCGGGCCATGCTCGACCCGGTCGTGGAGCGGTTGGTCGCCGAACACCCCGGGCTCCCGGTCCACTCCCACGTGGTCGAGGGCCGACCCGGTGAGGTGCTGGTCGAAGCCTCCCGTCACGCTGCCCTGCTGGTGGTGGCCAGCCGCGGCCACGGCTCGTTCTCCGGCCTCGTCCTCGGCTCGGTTAGCCAGCACTGCGTCACCCACGCCGAGTGCCCGGTCGTGGTTCACCGCCAACCCCACGCCGACTGAGCCGGACTGCCCCTCTGCCACCCACCGGGACCTTCAGGGGCGCCCGGCTACCAGGTGTCGATGCAGCTGCGCTTCTTGCTCGTCCGTGCCGGCGGGAGAGGAGAAGCCCGCAGGGCCTCGGCGATCCGGGTCCGCGACTCGGCGGGATCGATGACGTCGTCGATTTCGTAGGCGGTGGCCACGTTCAGAGCCTTGCCGTGCTCGTAGGCCAGGTCGACCATGGAGGCGAACAGCGCCTCCCGCTCGGCCGGGTCTTCCACCGCCTCGAGCTCCCGGCGGAAGCCGAGGCGGACCGCACCCTCCAGTCCCATCCCACCCAGCTCGCCGCTCGGCCAGGCCACGGTGAACAGTGGTGACCGGAAGCTGCCGCCGGCCATGGCCTGGGCACCGAGGCCGTAGCCCTTGCGGAGCACGATGGTGCAAAAGGGGACGGTCAGACTGGCCCCGGTGACGAACATCCGGCTGACGTGACGCACCAGGCCGGTCCGTTCTGCCTCGGGACCGACCATGAACCCCGGCGTGTCGCACAGTGACACCACCGGCAGGTCGTGGGCGTCGCACAGCTGCAGGAACCGGGCCGCCTTATCTGCGCCGTCAGCGTCGATGGCGCCCCCGAGGTGAGTCGGGTCGTTAGCCACGACCCCCACCGGCCGCCCCTCGATGCGGGCCAGGGCCGTGACCATGCCGGCGCCGAAGCCGCGCCGGAGCTCGAGCACCGAGTCCGTGTCGGCCAGGATGGTGAGCAGGGCCCGGATGTCGTAGGCACGCAGGCGCTGCTCGGGCACAGCAGCCCGCAGCAGCCGCTGGTCGGCGCAGCTCCAGCCGTCGACCGGCCCCTGGAAGTACGAGAGGTAGCGGCGCGCCAGGTCGACCGCCTCGGCGTCGTCGGTCGCCACCAGGTCCACCACGCCGTTCGGAACCTGCACGTCGAGCGGGCCGACCTCCTCGGGGAGGTAGGTACCGAGTCCGCCGCCCTCGATCATCGCCGGGCCGCCCATACCGATCGAGCTTCCTTCGGTTGCGATGATGACGTCGCAACAGCCGAGCAGGGCGGCGTTCCCGGCGAAGCACCAGCCTGACGCGATGCCCACCAGGGGCACGAGGCCGCTCAACTTCCCGAACAGGGCGAACGCCTGGGTGTCCAGGCCGGTGATGACGGCATAGTCGGTATCGCCCGGTCGGCCGCCTCCCCCCTCGGCGAACAGCACCACCGGAAGGCGCAGGCGTTCGACCAACTCGAACAAGCGGTCCTTCTTACGGTGATTCTGCTGGCCCTGGGTACCGGCCAGGACCGTGTAGTCGTAGGACATGACGGCGCACCGTGCCCGCTCGTCGTCGAAAGCGTCGCCATTGACCCGGGCGGTTCCCCCCACCAGCCCGTCGGCCGGCGTCCGCTCGATGAGCTCGTCGAGATCGCGTCGGCGTCGTTGGGCGGCGATGGCGAAGCCGCCGTACTCGGTGAACGAATCCGCGTCGCACAGGTCGTCGATGTTTTCGCGGGCCGTACGACGACCCCGCTCGTGTCGCCGGGCCACCACCTCGGGCCGCCCGGCGTCAGCAATGAGTGACCGCCGGGCGAACAGCTCGGCGAGGTCGGGGCGGATCCGGTCCAGGTCGATCTCGTCGACGGTGCCGGTGATGCCGTCGGCCGGCTCCCCCGCCTCCACCACGGCCAGAGGCGTCCCGTCGACCACCAGCCCGCCGAGATCGACATCGAGATAGGTCAACGTGCCGGGCACCGGACTGCGTACGACGTGCTCCATCTTCATCGACTCGAGCACCACCACGACGGTGCCGGCCGACACCGGGCTCCCGACGGGAACCGGCAGCAGTACCACCGTCCCCGGCAAGGGGGCGGACAGCCGCACCTCTTCGCCCCGGCGCACGTCGCCCCCTGTACCTTGGTCCACCAGGCTCAGGCCGTGGGCATCGGGTAGATCGATGCCTCGTCGGCCATGGCGGCGACAGCCTCGTCCCGTTCATCGGGTGACATCGGCGAATATGCGTTGGCCGCGGCCAGGGCGGTGGTCAGCACCCGGGTGTCGCCGGGCGTGCAGAACGCATGCACTCCCGGAGTCGAGAGGGCGAATCGGACCCCGCGTGACACCTCGTCGACTGTGGTCTCCGGCTCGTACCAGGTGTCGGCGTTGGGTTTCCGCCCGGCCCAGGGGCGGGCGGCGGCAGCCTTGATCGCCATCACCCCGACGTCGTGCTCGGCTGCGTACTCGAGCAGCGCTTCGGCGTCGCGGCGGTAGTCGGCGTCCGCCCACAGACGTGGGTAGACCGGGAACATCACCGTGTCGAAGTCGTAGCGCCGGAGCGCCTCGAGGTGGGCCGCCGGTGCGGTGTGCTCGTGCCCGGTGATCCCGACCCACCGGGTCAGGCCCTCGTCACGCGCCGCCAGGATGGCCCGGGCTGCCCCGTCCCGGGCATCGAGTTCGGCCAGGTCGGTCACGGCGTGGAGCTGGTAGAGGTCGAACGAGTCGCAGCCCAGCAGTCGGAGCGACTCCTCGAGCTGGGCTCGGACCCCGTCGGGGTGGTGGCGCAGCGTCTTGCAGGCCACGAAGAGGCGATCGCGGACCGGGGGGATGAGCGGGCCGAGCAACTCCTGAGCCAGGCCGTACTGGGGTGCCACGTCGAGATGGTTGACCCCGGCGGCAAGCGCCTCGTTGAACGAGGTGGCGGTGGTGTCAGGATCCGACCGGCCGAAGGCGGCCCCGCCCAGGATGGCCACCGACGAGTCGTGTCCCGTGCGTCCGAGTCTGCGTCGCTCCACGCAGCCCACCGTAGTGCCACCGGCCCCGATCGGCCGGTTGGTTCAGGTGGCGGCCGCCGCGTCCCGGGCCGCCTCCCAGGCCTGGAGCATGGTGCCGAAGTGCATCGGATTGTAGATGTCCTCCTCCGAGGACCACAGACCGTCGCCGGCGTACTTCAGGATGGTGATGTTGTACTCCTGGTGGACGCTGCCGTCACCGGGGTCGCGCATCCGGTTCCAGACCTGGCAGATCACCCAGCCCTTGTCCTCGTCGATCGTGTACCACTCGATGGGGAACTCGGGCATCTCGCTGCCTGGGTACTCCGACATGGTCGTCTGGATCCACTCGTAGATGGCCTGGCGACCGTGCATCCGTCCGTAGAGGTGCTCGATATAGTCGGCGTCTTCGGTGAACAGGTCGGTCCACGGCCGCCAGTCACCGCTCGCCCCGGACGCGGCTGCCCGACGCTGGTATTCGGCGAAAGCATCTTCGATCTCGGCCCTGGGCCACAGTCCCACGATGTCTCCTGACCGGCCCGGCGGGCCACGCCCACAGCATGCGTCGCGGATGCACCCTGGTCAACGACCGCCCGGGCCATAACATGGGGGACCCCAACAGAAGGCCGGCCCCATGACCACACCGTGGCGAGTGCTCACATTGGGCGACCGGGATCCGGTCGCCCCGTTCGAAGAGGTGGTCCGCCTCATCGACATGGCTGGGACGGCCACCGGTGCCGCCTACAGCCGGAGCGACGTCGTCGAGGCACTGCACGAGCACCAGCCGGCAGTGGTCGCCCTGGCACCGAACGGCGACCTGGTCGGTGCGTCGGTGGCCCGCGTGGCCGGGCCGGACGCCCACGTGTTGGCCTTCGCCCTCCATCCCGACTGGCGACGCCAGGGCATCGGCTCGGCCCTCCTGCGCCAGCTCGACCAGGAGGTCATCCACCGGGGGTCGTCCCGGCTGCTGGCCGTGGTCCAGGCCGGACAGGTCGGCGAGGACGCCTTCGTCAACCAGGGGTTCACCCACCTGGAGGGCCTCCATCTCTACGCCCGGGACGTGTCCATGATCCCCGAGGAGTTGGCCATCGTGGAGCGCTTCGGGGGCAACGTCCCCCCGGACGGTCTGTGGGAGTCGATGAAGGGGTTCTCCGCGGCCAAGGAACTCCTGGACCGTCGGGTGGTGGCCCCGCTGGCCCATACCGAGCTGGCCGACCGTCTCGGACTGCGGCCCCCGTCGGCTGTCCTGTTGTTCGGACCCCCGGGGACGGGCAAGACGTCGTTCGCCCGGGCCATCGCCTCGCGCCTGTCATGGGCGTTCGTCGAGCTCCACCCGTCGCTGCTCGGCCAGGGCGTCGACGGTGCCCGCGCACTGCGCGACTCGCTGGCCGAGCTCAGTCAGGTCGACCGATTGGTCACCTTCATCGACGAGGCCGACGAGATCGCCTCGGACCGGACGGAGCGACCCGACAGCCAACCCCTCGTCAACGAGCTGTTGAAGGCGGTGCCGACGTTCAAGTCCCGCCCCGACCGCCTGGTGGTGATGGCCACCAACTCCATCGCCGCCATCGACCCCGCCCTCCTCCGGCCCGGCCGGTTCGATCTGATCATCCCGGTGGGAGCGCCCGACGAGGTGGAACGGGCCGAGCTGGCCACCGAGTTCCTTCCCACCGGCGACCCGGCCGAGGTGGCCGCCCACACGCCCGGCTTCACGCCGGCCGACTTCGCCCTGGTGGCCCAGCGGGCGGCCCAACTGGCCTTCGACCGGGCACTGGACGGGCAGGGCGCCGAAGTGACTGGCGCAGACATCCTGGCCGCGGTGACCAGGACCCGGCCGTCGGTCAGCGCGGAGTCGGCCGAGCGGTTCGCCGACGAGGCGCAGCGGTTCTCGCGCCTCTAGCGACTAACCGGGCGGTCGGCGTTCCGGGGCCGTCGGCGGACGACGACGCTGCCACGTAGTGTCGGAATGGCTCCCGAGCACAAGGAGGACCATCTGTGCGCTTTGCCGATGACCCGACAGTCGAACTGTCCACCCACATCGAGGTCCAGCCGTCGGCGGTGTGGCCCTTCGTGACCGACCTCGACGTCCTCGCCCAGTTCTCCAACGAGTTCCAGGGCGGCGAATGGCTCGGCCCACCGGCTTCGCGCGGCGTGGGTGCGCAGTTCCACGGGAGGAACAAGAACACGAGGGCCAAATGGGAGGTCACCTGCACCGTCACCGACTGGGAACCGGACCGGGCCTTCGGTTGGTGCGTCGAGGACCCCGACGCGCCCGCCGCCAGTTGGCGCTTCACCCTCTCCCCGGTGGACGGCGGCACCCGCCTGGACTACCGGGCCCGGATGGGCCCCGGGCCGTCCGGGGTGACCACGGTCATCGACGAGCACCCCGACGCCGAAGAGCGGATCGTGAGCGGCCGCCTGGCCGAGTGGACGGCCAACATGGAGTCCACCCTCGACGGTATCCGCGGGTTGGCCGAGGGTGGCCCCAACCCCGACTGATCAGGTTTTCCCGACCGGACAGTGGGTACACCAGCCAGGAGAGTCAGGCGTCGTCCAGCAGCCGCCCCCACGCCGCGGCAAGCACCGCCTCCTCGCCGTCGACCTCCAGAACTTTTCGGCGCGACGACCGGCCGCCGATGATCCGGACCGACCCCGCCGACAGATCCAGCGCACCGGCCACCGCCTCGACCACCCCGCGGTTGGCCCGCCCATCGGCAGCGGGCTCGCGCACCCGCACCACCAGCAGCCCGTCGTGGCTGCCGCCGACAGTGGACCGCGACGAACGGGGCCGGACCAGGACGCTGCGCTTCACCCGGTCAGCCTGCCACGTCGACGGTCCGGGCCCAGCTCGGGCAAGACCGCTAGAACGGGACCATGCCCGATCGTGAGCTGGTGATCCTCGGCTCGGCCAGCCAGACACCCACCCGTCACCGCAATCACAACGGCTACCTCCTGCGCTGGGACGACCGCTCCGTCCTGTTCGATCCCGGCGAAGGGACACAACGCCAGATGCTGCTGGCCGGTGCGTCGGCCACCGGGATCCACCACATCTGTGTGACCCACTTCCACGGCGACCACTGCCTCGGACTGCCCGGTGTGCTCCAGCGCCTTTCGCTCGACCAGGTTGCCCACCCCGTCGAGGTGCTGTTCCCGGCGAGCGGGTCCGTCTACTTCGAGCGCCTGCGCCACGCCTCGGTCTACCAGGACCACCTCGATGTGCGACCGATTCCGGTGACCGACGACGGCCCGGTGACCACGGTGCGTCCCTTCACCATCGAGGCCATGCGTCTCGACCACGAGCCCGAGACCTTCGGCTGGCGAGTCGTCGAACCCGACGGAATCCGGATGCTGCCCGATCGGCTGGCCGCACTGGGCATCGAGGGTCCGGCGGTCGGGCAGTTGGCCGACCACGGAGTGCTCGAGCACGACGGTCGGCGGATCAGTCTCTCCGAGGTGAGCGAGTCCCGCCGGGGTCAGCGGATGGCGTTCGTGATGGACACCGGGATGTGTGGTGCCGCGGTGGAGCTGGCCGCCGGCGCGGACCTGGTGGTCTGTGAGTCCACCTTCGCCTCGGCCGATGCCGACCTGGCCCGCCGCTACCGGCACCTGACGGCGGCGGATGCCGGACGGGTGGCCCGAGACGCCGGGGCGCGCCGTCTGGTCATCACCCACTTCTCGCAGCGCTATCCGGACGTCCGCGTGCTCCTCGATGAGGCGCGTGCCGTATTCGACGACGTGGTGGCGGCCGTCGACCTCCTGCGCGTGCCGGTGCCCCGTCGACGCTGAAACCTTCGGTCGCCCTTCGGCCGACCGGACGGCTCAGGCCGGGGGTGCGAAGTAGGCATCGCGCAGGGCTCGCTTGAGGATCTTGCCCGACGCGTTGCGCGGCAGCTGCTCGTCGACGAAGGCGATTCGGCTCGGGATCTTGAACGGTGCCAACGACTCGCCCAGGAAGTCCTTCAACTCGTCGGCGTCGAGTTCGGTCCCTGGCTGGCGCAGGATCACGCAGGCCACCTCCTCACCCAGACGCTCGTGGGGCACACCGAAGACCGCGGCCTCGTAGACGTCACCGTGCTCGTAGATGGCGCTCTCGACTTCGGCGCAGTAGACGTTCTCGCCGGCACGCAGGACCATGTCCTTGGCCCGATCCTCGATATAGAGGAAACCCTCCTCGTCGATGCGGCCGAGGTCACCCGAGGCCAGCCAGCCGTCGACGATCGTCTCCGCCGTGGCCTCTGGCTTGTTCCAGTAGCAGCGGATGATGTTCGGCCCCTTCATCCAGATCTGGCCACGCGTGCCGGTCGGGACCGGAGTGCCGTCCTCGTCGCGGATCTCGATGTCCATGACCGAGATCCGTGCCCGACCCGTCGAGTTGGGATGGCTGACGTAGTCGTCACCGGTGTTGCCCGGCCCGAATCCGTTGGTCTCCGTCATGCCGTAGCCGATGTTGGGCCGACCCCGGGTGAATCCCTTCTCGACCCGGTCGACCAGTTTGGCCGGGGCCGGGGCCCCGCCGCCGCCGACGCTGGCCAGCGACGACGTGTCGTACTTGGAGAACGCCGGGCTCTCCAGCATGTCCCAGCTCTGGGTGGGCACACCGACGAACGTCGTCACCCGCTCGGCCTCGATGAGGCGCAGTGCCGTCTCGGGGTCCCAGCGGTGCATCATCACCAGCTTGAACTTCATGCCGAAGCAGGAGAGCATCACGGGCACACACCCGGTGACGTGGAACAGCGGCACGATGAGGATGAAGGACGGTGCGAACGAGCCGCCGGAGCCGATCGCGTCCTCGCCCTTGCGGGCGGTCTGGACGGTGGTATTGCACCAGAAGCCCATCAGCCCGTTGATCACGGCCCGGTGGGTCGAGACGGCGCCCTTGGGGAACCCGGTGGTCCCGGACGTGTAGAGGATGGTGGCGTCGTCGTCGGGACCGACGTCGACCGCCGGCAGCGGGTTGCCGAGTTCGACCACCTCGTCGTAGCGGTCGACCCCGGTCGGGTTGGGCTCGAGTTGGTCGCCCCGCACCATGATCATCGGCACCCCGCGGGAGTGGGCGGGGCCATGGGCGCGCTCGATGCGCTCGGGATCGGCGATCAGCAATGCGATCCCGGAGTCCTCGATGGCATAGTCGAGCTCGGACTCGGTCCACCAGGCGTTGAGCGAGACCGACACCGCGCCGATCGACAGGATGGCGGCGAAGGAGACAATCCACTCCGGCAGGTTGCGCATGGCGATCCCGACCCGGTCGCCCTTGTTGATCCCGTAGGTGTGGACCAACGTGTGGGCGAGGGCGTCGGCGTTGCGCATCGTCCGGTCGAACGTCCAGCGCTCGTCCTCGTAGACCAGGAAGTCGGACTCGTCCTCCCGCGCCCCGGCGAACATCTGGCCCAGGTTGGCCGGGGCGTGCTTGAACACCCGGAGCGTCCGGCCGTCGACGGTGTCCTCGACGACCTCGAACACCTGTCCGGGGCCAGTGACCTCAGCCAGGGCCTCCTCGTATGTCAGCGACACAGCCGCTTCCTCCTTCACCGCAACGTGGGCCGGTCGGGTGTCACCGGCGTGGACAGAGAGTGTAGGGGCGCCACGATTGGGGGCTCTACCGGTCAGTCAGTGGAGGTGGACCGCCGCCACGACGGGTGCCTCCGGAGAGCCGTCCGTCCCGGTGGACATCGACGGCTCGAGGACCACAGGCGCGCCGAAGGCCGCCCGCCGGCTCGCCCGCCGCAGCGCGGCGAGCACCGGCCGCCCGAGGACCAGCACGAGCACGGCGTTGGTGGCGGCTCGGGGAATGTCGAAGCCGAGCGACGTGGTCAGGTCGAAAAGCACAAAAGCGTGCAGGTTGTGCACGAACCCGGCCCCGGGGGCGAAGGAGAAGCGGGTCGTCGTCCCGGCACCGAACGGCCAGAACCACAGGTTGAGCAGCGTCCCGTAGAGCAGGCAGGATCCGGCGGCATAGACGGTGAGCAGCCATACCTCGGCCCGACCCTTCACCGGAGGGAGGCAGCCGGCGCCGAAGCCCAGCCACGCGGCACCGAACATCTGGAACGGCAGCCACGGTCCCACGCCGCCGGTGATGAGGGCCGACACCACGATGGTCAGCACCCCGAGCACGAAGCCGAAGCCCCGCCCGAGGACCCGGCCGGCCGGGATGAGCAGGAAGAAGACGGGTTCGAAGCCGGCCACTCCCGGGCTCGGGATGCGCAGCGCAGCCCCGCAGGCGGCCAGGATCCCGAGCAGGGCGATGGCCTTGGCATCGAGCGATCCCTCGGCCAGCGCACTCAGGACGACGGCCAACAGGAGGGGCAGGACGGCAATGAAGATCCACGGAGCATCGGCGGAGTGGGCCTGGTTGGCGGCTGCGGTGCCATGGATGAACAGCGGCCAGGTAAATCCCACCAAGCCGACGACCGAGGTCACGGCCAGCAACACCGATGCCCGGGAGTGGAGTCGCACGACCGAGGTGGTGCGCAGCGGTGCAGCCACCAGGTCAGCCACGGACGGTCTCCATCTCGAGGGCGTTCCGGACCTCGCCGACGGTCAGCCACGGGTCGGGCGCCAGCACCTTCGCCACCTGAGGTGCGAACACCGGCGAATGGCAGACCACTTCGCGGGCCGGTCCGTCGGCTACCACTTCGCCATCGGCCAACACCACGGCCCGGGTGGCTACCTGTGCCACCAGTTCGACGTCGTGGGTGGCCATGACGACGGCGTGGCCTCCGGCGGCCAGCTCTGACAGGAGGCGTACGAGACGGGCTTTGCCGAGGTAGTCGAGCCCCCGGGTGGGCTCGTCCAGGAGCAGCAGCGGCGGGGCCGGCGCCAGCACCACGGCCAGGGCCAGGGCCAGGCGTTGTCCCTCGGACAGATCCCGGGGGTGTCGGTCCTCGTCCAGGTCGGGCAGCACACGTTCGAGCACGGCGGCGGTTGTGCCCGGGGGCAGACCGGTGTCGCGGTCGGCGCTGGCGCACTCGGCGGCCACCGAGTCGGCGTACAGGAGGACGCCCGCATCCTGGGGGACGAGGCCCACCCGGGCCACCAGGGCCCGGGGAGCGAGGGTGGAGGGGTCGGCCCCGGACACGTCGACTGTCCCGGACGTCGGAGGGAACACCCCGGCCAGCTGCGACAGCAGTGTCGACTTACCGGAGCCGTTCCGTCCCATGACGGCAACCACTTCGCCGTCGCGGACCGCGAAGTCGACCGCGTCGAGGGCCACCAACTGGTCGTAGCGGACCGTCACCCGCTCCAGGTGGGCCCGGGCGGCCACGGTGGCGGGGGGCGGAGCCGGGGCCGCGCAAGGTACAGAACCGGCCAGCTGCTCGCGCAGCGGTCCCACCAGTCGGCGGGCATCCCGGATCGACAGCGGCAGGGGATCCCAGCCGGCCAGGCGACCGAGGTCGACCAGCGGCGGCGCTACCGGCGAGTCCACCATCACCTCGGCCGCCGGACCGACCACCAGCGGGCGCCCCTGACCGGGGACGAGGACGACCGAGTCGGCGAAGGGCAGGACTCGCTCGAGGCGGTGCTCGGCGAGCAGCACGGTGAGCCCCAGGTCGTGGACCAACCGGGTCAATGATCCGAGCACCTCCTCGGCGGCGGCCGGATCAAGCGCCGAGGTCGGCTCGTCGAGGACCAGCACCCGGGGCGAGGCCGTGAGCACGGCCCCGATCGCCACCCGCTGCTGCTGGCCCCCCGACAGCGTCAGGAGGGGACGGTGGCGGAGTTCGTGGAGGCCCAACAGGTCGAGAGCGTCCTCGACCCGGCGGCGCATGATGTCGGGGGCCAGGCCGAGGTTCTCCATGGTGTACGCCAGCTCATCCTCCACCACGTCGGTCACGAAGCTGGCGGCCGGGTTCTGGCCCACCATGCCAACCACGTCAGCCAGTTCCCGGGGTGGGAAGTCCCGGGTGGACCGGCCGTCCACCAGGACCTCGCCGGACAGGCGGCCTCCGGTGAAGTGCGGGACCAGACCGTTGACCGCCCGGAGCAGGGTGGTCTTGCCCGAACCGGTGGGGCCCACGACCACGCACAGCTCCCCCTCCCCCACGACCAGGTCGACCCGGTCGAGAGTCGGGTCCTCGGCGCCGGCATAGGTGAACGACACCTCGACGAATCGGATCACGCCACGGCCTCCACGGACGGCACGTCGCTCCCGGTGGGGCGGCTCACGGCACCCGGGATCTCCACCGGTTGCTGCTCGACGGGGGCGGCCCACGCCGGCACAAGACCGACCAGGATCCCGACCGCCGCCAGCAATGGCAGCGTGGGCGGCCCGAGGGGGTAGACCACGAACTGGATGCCCGGGGTGCCGAGCATGCCCGAGGCCACCATGGTCGCCACCACCACGGCACCCGAGGCGCTCACCAGCCACTCAGGCCTGCGCCACGGGTCCGGCCGGTATCGCGAGCGGTTGGTGCGCCGTCCGCTGGTGGCGAGCCCACCGCCCACCAGCACGGCCCCCACTGCGACGAAGGGGATCCCCCCACCGGGGAGCGACCCGGCCACCAGCACGCCGTAGAGACCGGCTACGAGCAGGAGGATACCGGCGGCCGTCGATCCCGAAGCCCATCTCCGGACTCCCCGGGTGACCGGCACCCGACGTCCGTAGCCCCGTGCGTCCATGGACGAGGCCAGCTGCAACGAGCGGTCGAGGGCCCGCTCCAGCACCGGCACGGCGGTCCCCCTGATCCCGGACAGGCCCCGGGTGGGTCGGCCCCGCAGCCGCCTGGCGGCCCGGATGTCGGTGATGGCCATCACCAGTTCGGGGGCGAACGACAGGGACACGGTGATGGCCACCCCCGCCTCGTACAGGACGGCGGGGAGGCAGCGGAGGAGCCGGTACGGGCTGGCCAGCGAGTTGGCGGCGCCGAAGCAGATCAGCACCACCGCGAGGCGAAGTCCTTGCACGACGGACTGGATGAACGCCTCCGCGGTCACCGGGCCGCCGATGCTGACACCGGCCGCCCACGACGGCAGTGGGACCTGGGGCAGGGTGAAGAGCACGTGGCCGGGCAGACGGATCCCGAACAGGATCTCCAGCACCACCCGGATCACGATGACCACCAGCCCCAGGCGGAGGAACACCACAACCGAGCGCGACCAGGGTGCCGAGGGGTTGCGTCGGGCCGACACCACGTAGACCGCCACTGCCCCGATCAGCAGCAGCAGGACAGGATTCGTGGTGCGGGAGGCCGCACCGGCCATGCAGGCGGCCCACAGCCACCAGGCGCCGGGGTGGAGCCCCCGACGACCGGACACGACGCGGGCGGTCCGGCTCATCGAGTCGGTGGCCTCACGGGGTCCGGGGACGTTTGCGCCACCGGGTGTAGGCGGCGACACCCAGTGCGGCGACGAGCAGGCCGCCGATGATCAAGGGGTCGGGACCGGGTCCGCCGCCTGGGTCGCCCGACGAGTGCTTGGCCGAGTCCAGGCCTTTCTCCGGGTCGGACGGCACCGAGATAGTCGGCAGCGAGGTCTCCGTGACCGGCGGATAGGTGGAGGTGGTGGGGGACGGAGGAAAGGTGGTCGTGGTGCTGGCCGTCGAGCGGTTATTCACCGGGCCGACGGTCGGAGCGACCGTGACCCGGCGAGCACGGGGTTGCCGCACCTTGACGCCGGAGCTGCCGACCGACGGAGGGGTGGTTGTTGTCGTGGTCTTGCTCGGCCCGCAGATCGAGTTGTAGCGGGCGGAAGAACGGGGAGCGGGGTCGTTGGGATTGCCCTTTCCCGGGTTCTGGAACCGCCACCCTTGGACGTCATTCGGGGTTACCGTGCCGGAGGCCCCAGACGACGCGTACGTCCAACCGCCCTTACCGCCGGTGAAGTACGACCAGTAGATGTAGCCGCCGCCCACCACCTGGCCGCAACCGGACGATGGGACGGAGTTGATCGAGCAGAGGAGACCGCTCGAGTTGTAGGTGGCCTGGTTGATCCCTTCCTGGCTGGCGAACGCCGCGAGGGCGTCGTATCCGTTGTCGGAGGGGGGCACGTCGACGCAGCCGACCTTCGGGGTGGTGCCGGGGCCGAAGTCGATGACGAAGGCCACGGCGACATCACCGGCCGTGCCCGCGGCACCGGCGGCGTCGACGAAGGGCCGCAGGGCCATCGGGCCGGCCAGGGCCAGGGCCGCGGTGCCGGCCGCGACGACCAAGGCCCCGCGGCCGATGCGGTGCCATGCACGGGCGCGCCGGATCCGGATCGACCGGGTGGAGTCCTCATCGTTGGCTGCCGTCGACCGGCGCCTGGTGATGGACATCGAACCTTCTCGTTTCCGGGCCATGACCCGGGAGCACCGGAAGGAGTGGATCGCCCCCCGGTGACCGAGTCCGTGCCGCTGTTCTCGGCGGGCGGGACTCATCAAGCTCCCGAGCGGCATCCCGGCTCGCAGTCCATTCCCCGAAGGGTGTCGATGAACTGCCCACGGTTGCGGACCAGCGCCGGAATTCGACCGGCTTCCCCGCTCGGGGTCTTCATGCTTCGCCACGCGATGCTAGCAGTCCGCCCCGGTTGCGTAACTACCGGGGGCACCCCCCGGTGCCCCTACCGACCTCAGATGCCGGCCGGTCCCAGCCACGCAGCCGTAGCCGCAGCCACACACCCGGCCGTATCCGAAACGGCCGGTCCGGGCCCGAATCGTTCGATGAGGGAGACCACGTCGCACCCGGCAGCCACAGCTTGGCTCTCCCCTGCCGGTGTGCACCGACCGGCCACCACCAGAGCCGGAAGCCCCAGGCCCCGGGCGTCGTCGATCACGCCCCCGACCACTTTTCCGGCAAATGAGGTGGCATCCAACGCCCCCTCGCCGGTCACCACCCGGTCAGCGCCCGCGAGGGCGTCGACCAGGCCCACCAGATCGCGCACCAATCCGTAGCCAGATTGCAGCCGGCCGCCGAGTGCGGCCAGGCCGCCACCGAGCCCACCGGCCGCGCCGGCACCGGCCAGTCCGGCTACGTCGACGCCGTACCGCCTCCGGTACTCGTCGGCCAGCCGGTCGAGGCGTCGTACCAGCACGGCAACCTCGTCGGGTCCGGCACCTTTCTGCGGGGCGAACCACGGAGCGGCGTCGGCGAACGGCACGTCGACGTCGCAGGCAACCACCAGGGTGATGCCGGCGAGACCACCTGCCTGCTCCACCGCCCGCACGGCACCGAGCCCGCCATCGGTGGAGGCCGAACCTCCGAGGCCGACCACCACCGTGCCACCGGGCCCCACCTGCCGGGCGGCAGCGACAATGAGTTCCCCCGTCCCCTCCGAGGTGGCCGCCAACGGGTCGTTTCCTTCGACACCACCGGCCAGGCCCAGTCCCGACGCCCGCGCCGATTCGACCACTGCCGTGTCGCCCCCGAACCGCCACTCGGCCGCTATCGGGCGGCCGGCCGGCCCGGTGACTGTCGTCGTCGCCAGCCCGGGATAGGCGATCGCGCACGCGTCGAGGAGGCCTTCGCCCCCGTCCGACATCGGAAGGGCGGTCACCTCCCACCCCAGCCCGGCGGCTGCCCCGCCCATGGCTGCGACCACCGAAGGGGCGTCGGCGGTCCCCCGGAACTTGTCAGGGGCAAGCACGACTCGGGGCATTCGCCGACCCTACCGACCTTGGCGCGCGCCGGTCATCCCCGTAGCACGGCGGACGCCTGGGGCGCCGCTGAAGCGTCTGCGTGCGGGTCTCGAGGTTGCGCCGGTAGCCGTGTGTAGGGTCGAGCGGTGCCTGCTTTCCCCGACTCCGCAGCGCCTGTGGAGAGCCGCCGTGGCATCCCGCCCCCGCAGAACCGGGATATCCCGCTTCCGGCGAATCTGGCCGAGGCGGTCGGCCAGGAGTACGCGCGGGTCTTCCATCCACCATGTGAGACCCTCCTGACCGTCGCCCTCAACGCCGCCCTCATGAGCTCGGCCTGGTTCTTCCTCCCCACCTGGCTGTCCGACCAGCTGTTCGAGATCCACGGGACCCTGGCGTTCGCCTTCGTGTTGTCGAGTTGGATGTACTCCGACGTCCCGGCCACCAACGTGCTCGCCCCGGACGCCATCCGGGTCCTGGCCGCCATCGATGAGCCCAGGGTCCTGCGCCGGATCCTGGTCGCACGGCGTCTGGTGCTCTGGTCCATCGTGGCTCCTGTCTGTCTGCTGATCTCGTTCCTCAACGGAATCGGGAGCTCCGACAAGATCGTCGACGTGTACTCGGCCGTGGCCATCGGGATCATCCCGCTCGGCGTTCTGGCCATTTCGGCATCGCTCGGGATACTCCTCCCCTACCATCCGATCCCGGTCCGGTACCGGTTACGGCACCGCAAGGACTGGTGGCCGATGCTGGTGCGCTGGGGGTCCCTCGTACTCGTCCCCTACGCCCTTGTGCCCGCGCTCACCGTCATGCTCGTGTCCCCCTCCCTTCTCGTCTGGGGCCTCACCGCCAAGTCCGGTCTGACGACGAAGGTGCCAGACAACGACCTCGGCCTCGGGATCGCGTTGGCCTGTGTCATCGCCATCGTCTCCGTCTATGTCGGCCAGCGGGTCTCGCTCCACCTGATCGCCCGCCGGCGCGACCGGCTCGTGGCCTACCTGTCCGACCCCCGACGCGGCTGACCGGGCTCCGCCGACAACGGATCGGACCGCAGGGTCCGTCTCGAACCGCGTGACGCCTGACAGGCTGGGGCGATGGCCACGCACTCCATCGCCGGGATCGGTGAGGTCGAGCGTAGGGAGCTGGTCGCCTCCGGCCTGCGGGCGGCACTCAGCACGGGCGTGCTGCTCGCCGCGTACTACCTGCTGCCGACAGCCGTGCGGCACGACCACGGCCGGCACGTCCTCTTCGAGCTCGGTTCCATGCTCCGTCTCGGGGCGGCGTTCGCCATCTTCGTCGCTGTCCTGACCATCGAGATCCGGGCGATCACCCGGGCCAGGCATCCGATGCTGCGGGCCGGTGTCGCCATGGCCGTGGTCATTCCGCTCTTCATCCTGTTCTTCGCCTGGATCTACCTGACCATGTCGACCTCCGACCCGGCCACCTTTCACGGGACGATGGACCGGACCACCGCCCTCTACTTCACGGTGACGATCTTCTCGACGGTCGGGTTCGGTGACATCACCCCCCGCACCGATCTGGCCCGGCTCATCTGCACCTTCCAGATGCTGGCCGACCTGGCGGTGGTCGCCATCGTCATCCGACTGATCCTGGGCGCGGCCACCCGATCGACCGCCGACCGCCAGGCCGGTCCGGGCGACGGCAACGTAGCCGCGGTGGTCCCCTCCGACTGAGCCTGCAGGCATCTGCTGACCCCCGACCCGGGGCGCCGACACGTGGCACAATTACGGGGTGCTGTCCAACCGGGTGACCGAGCTGCTGGGAGTGGAGATCCCGATCATCCAGGCCCCGATGGGTTGGATCGCCCGCTCGCAGCTGGCGTCGGCCGTGTCCAACGCTGGAGCCATGGGCATCATCGAGACCTCCTCGGGCGAACTCGACGCCATTCGGGGCGAGATCGCCAAGATGAAGGACCTCACCGACAAGCCGTTCGGGGTCAACATCGCCCAGGCCTTCGTGGCCGACCCGACGGCCATCGTGGATTTCGTCATCGCCCAGGGCGTGACCTTCGTCACCACATCGGCCGGGAGTCCCACCAGGTACACGGCCTCGCTGAAAGACGCCGGTCTCACGGTGTTCCACGTGGTGCCCACCCTTCGTGCCGCGGCCAAGGCCGTCGAGGCCGGGGTCGACGGACTGATCGTCGAGGGCGGCGAGGGCGGTGGATTCAAGAACCCCCGGCCGGTGGCTTCCATGGTGCTCCTACCCTCGGTCACCTCGGCATTCGACATACCGGTCATCGCGGCCGGCGGATTCCTCGACGGGCCACCATGGCGGCTGCCTTCGCGCTCGGCGCCGAGGGGGTCCAGCTCGGCACGGTCATGCTCTCCTCCCGCGAGTCGCCGGTCCATCCGAACTGGAAACAGGCCGTCATCGATGCTGACGAGACCGACACCGTCTTCCTCAACAGCCATGCCTCACCCGCGCTTCGGGCCCTGCGCACCGGGCGCACGACGGCCCTCGAGTTCGACCACGAGCGCAACGCCATGGGTGCCTTCGGCAACGTGGCCGACCTCTACTTCGGAGGTGACCTCGAGGCCGGCATCCCCCTGTCCGGGCAGATGGCGGGTCGAATCACCGCGAGTAGGCCGGTGGCCGACACCATCCGAGACTGTGCGGACGGCTGCGAGGCGACGCTCGCCGACCTGGCCAAGCGGTACGTGGCGCCATGAGGTTCGCCCGGGTGATCGACGAGGCCTCCACGGAGCTGGCCGCCGTCGAGTCCGTGGTTGGCGGCGCCCGCCACGTGCTCGACGTGGCAGCCGAGGCCGAACGGCGGGGCAGCCGAATCGCCAGCCGCCTCCGGACCGTCGCCGTCGCGGTGGCAGTCGGTGCGGTCGTCCTCGGCGGCGCCTACGCCGTGACGGTGCTCCTTGCCCGTCGTCGGACAGGTCCGCCCGAGGCAGCCGGGCCACTGGTCGACGACGCCTTTCCCGACGACATCGACTGAGGTCGGTCGGGTCGGATCGGATCGACCCCGTGACGGGTCGCCGCCATCTCGGCCGGTGTGGACATCATGCGCCCCTTCTCGCCGGCACCCTCATGGGGGGCCCTGATCACCGGTGGGCAGGCACCGATCCCGACCGATTCACTATAGTGACACTTGTACTGACAATATCCACCGACCCTCCCCCACTCCGCCCGAACACCACCGCGACAAAACCGTGAGGACGACCATGGACGCCGACGATCTTCCCGCCATCTCCTACGGCACCATCGACCGCGACTACGCCCGGGACCTGGCGTCGGTCGCCCCCGACGACGACGGTCCCATCTGGATGGTCAACCTCATGCGCTACCGCGACCGCGCCGTCTACGCCGACGGCCGGGACACCGACCTCACGGGACGCGAGGCCGATGACCGTTACGCGCCGTTCGGCCCGTTCCGGACAGTCGGCGCCGAACTCGTCTTCCTGTCCGATGTCGAGGTCCAACTCGTCGGGGAGGATCAGGAGTGGGACCGGATCGCCGTAGTCCGCTACCCGACCCGGCACTCGTTCCTGGCGATGCAGGAGCTGCCCGAGTATGTCGAGCTCCACGAGCACAAGGACGCCGGCATGGCGTCAACGTTCGTGATCGCCGGCCGGCCGGCCCCGCTCCCGGATCTGCCGGTCGACGCACCGCCACTCGATAAGGTCCCCCATCCCTCGACACCCGAAGACGGGCCGGTGGTCATCCTCCACGTCCTCAAGTACCACGAGGGCAGATCGTCCCCCGAAATGGACCTCTACACGAGCGAGGCGGCCCGGGTCGCCCTTCCCCACGGTGCGCGGATCTGCGCCTGGCTGGACGTCGAGGGCACCATCGTGGGCGACGGACGGAGCTGGGACCAGGTCCGGTTCAACGTGTTCCCCTCACAGGAGGCCTTCTTGGCCGTGGCCCACGACCCCGCACGTCTGTCCGCCCAGGCCGACCACCGGGAACCCTCCATCGCCGACACCTACACCCTGATGCTCCGACCGGTGGTCGACAGGCTCGCCGAGTCGATCAGAGCCTGACGCGGCCATGCCACCGACCGACCAGCCCGACCCGAAGGAACGATGTCAACCATGAAGCAGTCCGCCGCCATCCGTTGCGTTCTCCAGATGCAGGTACACGACCTCGCCGCGTTCAGGGACGTGGCGGCAAGGTGCGCCGAGTTCAGCAGCACCGAGCCGGGAACGCTCTACTACGACTGGTTCCTCGACGAGGCGACCGGCGAGGCCCGCCTCATCGAGGGCTACGACTCCTACGAGTCGATCGTGGCCCACGCCACCGGTCCGGTGTTCACCGAGATCGGCCCCGAGTTGTTGCAGGCCTGTACGTTCGTGCACATGGACGCCTACGGGGACACCGCCGAGTTGGCGGCGGGCCCGCAGTTCTGGCCCTCCACCTACTGGGGTGCCGCCATTGCCGCATTGACCGGCTGAGCCGCCCCCGGCTCAGGTCGCGTACTTGCCGAGCTCGGCCCGGGCCAGCTGACGACGGTGGACCTCGTCGGGACCGTCGGCGAACCGTAGAGTGCGCAGTCCGGCATACATGCGGGCCAGCGGGAAGTCGTCGGACACCCCACCGCCGCCGTGCGCCTGAATGGCCCGATCCACGACCCGTAGCGCCATGTTGGGTGCCACCACCTTGATGGCCGAGATCTCGGTGGCCGCTCCCCTGTGGCCCACCGTGTCCATCAGGTGGGCCGCCTTGAGCGTCAGGAGCCGGGCCTGCTCGATCTCAATCCGCGAGTCGGCGATCCACTCGCGGATGACCCCCTGGGCAGCAAGCGGCTTACCGAACGCCTCGCGTCCGAGCACCCGCCGGCACATCATCTCGAGCGCGACTTCCGCCATCCCGATGCACCGCATGCAGTGGTGAATTCGACCGGGTCCGAGGCGGGCCTGGGCGATGGCGAATCCCATCCCTTCCTCGGCGATCAGGTTGGATGCCGGCACACGTACATCCTCGAAGAGCAGCTCACAGTGGCCCTCGCGATCGGTGTAGCCGAATACCGGCAGGTTGCGGACGATGGTGAGTCCGGGAGTGCCCCGAGGTACCAGGATCATCGACTGCTGCTGGTGGCGGGCAGCGGCGGGGTCGGTCTTACCCATCACGATGAAGATCGCACAGCGCTCGGAGGCCGCCCCCGAGATCCACCACTTCCGCCCGTTCAGGACGTAGTCCTCACCGTCCCGGCGGATCGACAGCTGGATGTTGGTGGCATCCGACGAGGCGACGTCGGGCTCCGTCATGGCGAATCCGGACCGAATCCGGCCCTCGAGCAGTGGGACCAGCCACTCGTCCTTTTGCTGGTCCGTGCCGAACAGCGCCAGCACTTCCATGTTGCCGGTGTCGGGGGCCGAACAGTTCATGGCCTCCGAGGCCAGGTGGCTCCGCCCGGCCAACTCGGCCAGATAGGCATAGTCGAGGTTGGCCACCGGGTCCGGGGTCCACGGTGTCTTGTGGGGCATGAACAGATTCCACAGTCCACGCCGCTTGGCCTCGTCCTTCAGGTCCTCGATCACCTGCGGATGGGCGTGCGGATCACCCGCTGCCGCCATCTGCTGTTCGTAGACCTCCTCGGCCGGGATGACGTCGGTCTCCAGGAACTCGATGACTCGCTGCCGGAGGTCTACACCCCGGGGACTTTGCTCGAAACTCATCGCACACTCCTCTGTCACACGGTCCTGCGCCGGACGACCAGCGCACAACGAGGGTAGCCAACACGGGGGAGGTGCACGTGCTGACCGGGCGGCGCGACGCCGGAACTGTGATCTCGTCGTCTCTCCCCTGACCCACGAATGGAGGTGCGTCACTGGACTTCAGGGGCGAAGGACCCGAAACGCCCCGATGGCATTCAGTTTCTCCGAGAACCACCCGAAGAGCGGGACATGGGAACAAGGACGAGGGGCGATACGTCGGTATCGACGGGCCCCGTCACTTCCCGGTCGATGGGCCACCGCTCCGGAATACCCACCCCCAACGCAAGGAACACACCATGAAGCCGAGCACCGTCTTCAGGACCGCCGCAGCCGCGTCGGTCGTCGTCCTGGCACTCGGCGGAGGCGGCGTCGCCTACGCCTTCTTCAGCGCCAGCGGCAGCGGGACCGGCACGGCCAACGTCGGCCCCGGTCCGGTTGCCATCCTCCAGGTCACCAGCAACGGCCCGTCGACGCCCCTCACGCCGTGGGATGGCAGCCAACCGTTCGATGTATCGATCCACAACAACAGCCTCATCGACTCCGGCGTCGGCTCGATCTCGATGTCGGTGAGCCGCTTCCAGAACACCGGCGACGCGGCCACGCCCGGTGGGCAGGACATCGTCGGCTGCGACGCCAACTGGTTCTCGGTCAGCCCGATACTGGTGGTCAACCAGCCCGTTGGCGCTGGGGTGACCGTCACTGCTCAAGGTCTCGGCCTGGTGCTCCCCACAATCTCGATGATTCCGTCGGCATCCATCCAGGACGCCTGCCAGGGCGCTTCGGTGGGCATCGCCTTCGCCAGTGATGGGTAGCCGACCCACCCCGGGGTCCATTTCGCGGACCGAATGCTCCCCCGCCGTCGGGACCGATGCCCCAGTTGGCCCCACCGACCGCATGTGACCGCTCCACCGCACCGCCCGAACGAGGAACCATCATGGAAGCAATTGATCCGACCCGAACCGACGGACCAGCGTCCATCCACCGCCGACAGCTGCCGGCGGCGCTGTGTGCCCTGCTCTTGTTGATCGGCGTGGCCACTGTTGGGTTCGGCGCCGGCGACCACATCCAGTCCTCCAAGGGCAGTGGCGTGCGGGCCACCCTTCTCAATGGTCCTGTCGCCCCGACCGGTTACTGGTTGGTCGGCTCTGACGGCGGAGTCTTCGCTTACGGGGGCGCCCAGTTCTACGGCTCGACCGGGTCCATGGATCTGAACCGGCCCATCGTGGGGATGGCGGGCACGCCGGACGGCCTCGGCTACTGGCTGGTGGCATCCGACGGCGGGATCTTCGCCTACGGGGACGCCCAGTTCTACGGCTCGACCGGTGATCTGCGGCTCAATAGCCCGGTGGTCGCCATGGCGCCCACGTCCAACGGCCTCGGCTACTGGCTGGTGGCGTCCGACGGCGGAGTGTTCGCCTACGGGGATGCGGCGTTCCACGGCTCGACTGGGGGACTTCACCTCAACCGACCGGTCGTCGACCTGGCGCCCACGCCGACCGGGGCCGGGTACTGGATGGTGGCGTCCGACGGCGGGGTGTTCGCCTACGGGGATGCGGCGTTCCACGGGTCGGCCGGCGGCCGCACGCTGGTGAGCCCGGTGGCGTCCATCAGCGGGTCCCCGACAGGCCAGGGCTACTGGATGGCCGCTGGCGACGGTGGGGTCTTCGCCTACGGGGACGCCGGGTTCGACGGGTCAGGCTCGGGACTCATTGCAAGCGGTCCGGTGGTCGCCCTCCGGGCCACCCCCGACGGCAACGGGTACTGGATGGCTTCGTCCGACGGGGGCGTCTACGCCTTCGGGGATGCTCCGTTCTTCGGATCGGCGACCGACCTGGCGTTGTCACGCCCGATTGTCGGGTTGGCCGCCACCGACGGCCCGACTGTCAGCCCACAGAACTACACGTTGTCCGGTAGCACCGTGGCGTCGCTCGAACCCGGGTCCACCGCGGCCATCGATCTGCGGATCACCAATCCCAATCCGGAACCCATCACCCTGATCTCGACGACCACAACCGTCACCACGCCGAATGTGGCCTGCGGCGTGTCCAACTTCACAGTCACCCAGGGCCTGACCCGACCGGTCATCGTTCCGGCCCGGACGTCGGCCACCCTGGCGCAGCTGGGCGTGGCCACGGCGGCATGGCCGACCGTCACCATGGTCGAGACGGGCAGAGATCAGAACGCCTGTCAGAGCGTGCATCTCACGCTGCACTACCAGGGGGAGGCGATCGGATGACCCGGCGTCTGGCCGTTGCCCTCCTCGCCGTGCCGGTGGCTCTGGTGGTAACCGCCTCGGCGGCCTGGGCCTACTACGCAGCCCAGGGCTCGGGGACCGGCATGGTCGCCGTGGCTTCGCTGCCTGCCCCAACCGGAGTGAGCGGCATCGCTACCGGTGCCACCGTCGCCCTCACCTGGAGCGGGATTGCCGCGCCCACGGGAGCAACTGTCGGCTACTACGTCACCCGGACGCCGGTCCCCTCCGGCGTGGCGGTCGACGTGTGCGGGTCCCCGATGGCATCCCTGGCGTCGTCATCGGTCAGCTGCACCGACGCACTCGCTCCCGCCGGTACCTACGACTACAAGGTGACGGCCACCGCCGGCAGCTGGACCTCGACCAGCACCCCGAGCGCCGACGTGATCGTGGGGGCCGCAAACACGACCACTGCACTCGGCCTCTCCTCGTCGACGGCAACGTTCGGGGGCGAGGATCAGCTCTACGCCACGGCAACGGTCACCCCGCAAGTCGCACTGACTCCCACCGGGACGGTGGTCATCGCATCGGGATCGAACGTCCTGTGCACGATCGTCCTGCCGGTCACCTCATGCTCGCCGGACCCGTCCGATCTCGCTGTGTCGGCCAATCCCTATTCCCTGACCGCCACCTACTCCGGTGACGGTTCGTTCAACGGGTCGACATCGAGCCCTTCCCCGTTGACCGTCTACAGCGCCTTGAACATCACCACCACGACCCTGGCACCGGCATGGGCCGCCGAGACCGGTTACTCGCAGACACTGCAGGCAACGGGCGGATACGGGGCTCACACATGGGCGGTGATCAACGGCCTTCCGCCTCTCGGACTACTTCTTGACTCCGGTACAGGAGTTCTCTCAGGGACGTTCGCAGAAGGCGACACCTCCTCCACCTTTACGGTCGCGGCGACAGATACGAATGGCGCTCAAGTCACCCGCTCGTTCACTGTCGTCGTTGCCGATCCATTCGTGACTCAAAATTCCACGGCCCCAATCGGCGACAACTCGACGTTCAGGGTCACGCTCGCGAACGGCGTCGCCGCCGGCCACACGTTGGTGCTCACCGTGGCCCAGGCCTGCACGACCACGGCGGGCACGCCCGTTGACTCCCACGTCACCGCGGTTTCGGGAGACTCGGTCACCTGGATCCTGGGGGTTGCCACCGGCTGTTCAGCCCAAGGTGACACCGAGATCTGGTACGGACTCAGCTCCACCACCGGTGGGTCGACCACCAAGATCACGGTGACCCTCAACGCCGCAGCCCTGGTCCAATACGCCAACGTGACCGAGTACGCCGGCATCACCGGGTGGGACAGTGCATCGGGGGCGTCCTCGAGTTCGTTGGGCACCGGCGCCCAAGTCAGCTCGGGGGCCTCGTATCCGTCGGCCTCGGGCGAGCTCGTCGTGGCCGGCGCATACGTCACCCGGGCGACTCCGTCCCTGTTGACCGGCCTCGTCAACCCGTTCGCCACCCTCAATGTGGTCAGCCCGTACCAAGGGTTCGGCGTGTACGCGGTGGACTCGAGCACGGCACCCATCGGCCTCGCCTACCTCCAGACGCTGGGCGGCGTGCCATCAGCTGGGGTCTGGTCTGCGGCCGTCACCGCCTTCGCCCTCACCGCGCCGTGAGCCACGGTCAACGATCTGAGCGATCCTGGTATGCGGGTGGGGCCGGACGTGCGATGAGCGCGCCCCGAATGGCGCGCTCATCGGTCAACCACATGTGGAGCGGACGACGGGATTCGAACCCGCGACCCCAACCTTGGCAAGGAAAAAGGGCCGATTCTGACCGGGGCAAATCTGCGACTGCCCTGGTAAAGAGACGTGGGCGCCTTGGCTTGAACTACCCTGAACGACCCGGACCGCACGATGGAAACGCAATGGAATGCGGCAGACACAGACGGCAGTGGCTCCTGGAGTCTCCTATCCCCCGCCGCCATTCGTTGGGCGATCATCATGGGGTTATCGCCTGCCCCCTACCAGGCATGTCTGAGGCGTGTGGACAACTGCCCACGACGTACGCGAGTCGAGGCTGGATCGGGTCATGGTCAGGGGAATGGTGGAGCCTGACCCGCTGCACCGTGGGTTGGGTCGAACTTCCTACAGCAATGCGGCGATCAAGGCGTCTGCAATGAACTCGCCGTAGCGCTCGAGCGTCCAGCCGCGGACGACAACGAGCAGCTCGTAGAACTCCGGCGAGCTAAAGGCCCACAAAATCTCGCCAGCCGTATCCGCGTCGATTCCGGGACGCAGGTGTCCCCCGGCTGCAAGCCTGTGGGCATTCTTGGTCATGCGCTCCAGACGTTGTAGGTCAACCTCCGCCTTGAGGCTGGCCATGTCCGGATCGGTGTTTGCCGCATCACGCACGAGCAGCAGGATCGGGGCAACTCGGGGGGCCACCTCGGTCGTCAGCGCACCCCACCCCCGGATGATGTCGCGCGGATCGGCGTCCGGTCCATGCAGGGCGTCCGAACGGTCTTCGGCATGCACGGTCCCCACTCCGGCCAGGGCCACTTCGCAGATGGCCCGAACGAGACCCGTCTTACCGCCGAAGCCCTTGTAGATCGTGTCAACGGAGACGCCGACCTCACTGGCGATGGCGTTGATCGTGGTCGACCCGAAGCCTTCGTGGAGGAACAGATGCCGGGCGGCCTCGATAATCGCCTCACGGGTCTCGCGAGCTTGCTCCCGACGTCTCGGCGAGTCGTAATTCCGTTTCGTGTTGACTTCCTGCCGTGTCCGTTCCATACTACTGGAACTGTTATAGCACACTAGATCGAATAAGGGAGCATCCATGGCACCCGCTCGCACCGAAGTTGAGGGAACCGCCCTGGTGGAACGCATGGTCCAGGCGACCAACGACCACAACCTGGATGCTCTGGTCGCCTGTTTTGCGTCCGACTACCGGAACGAGACACCGGCCCACCCCGAGCGAGGCTTCGTCGGGAACGAGCAAGTCCGCCTGAACTGGACTCAGATCTTCGGTGCAATTCCTGATCTCTCCGCCGAAGTCCTGCGGTGCACAGTGAACGGTGACACGGTGTGGACCGAGTGGGAGCACCGCGGCACCCGACCGGATGGCTCCTCCCATGTCATGCGCGGCGTGGTGATCTTCGGTGTCGCCGATGGACTCGCCGCCTGGGCGCGCTTCTACCTCGAGCCAGTGCAGGAGGATGCCGGAAGCGTGAACGAAGCGGTGCGCCGCCAGGTCACTCCGGGAGTCCGGGGATGATCCTGATCGCGGGCGGCACCGGCCGGCTCGGCAAGCTGGTAGTCGATGCCCTGGTGGACCAGGGACTCGAGGTCCGGATCCTCAGCCGCAACCCATCTCGAACGGGATATGTCGGCAGCCGGGTCGAACTGGTGACCGGCGACGTTCGGGACCGCGACAGCCTCGATGCTGCCGTGTCCGGCGTCGATGTCGTCGTATCGGCTGTGCACGGATTCACCGGGCCGGGCGGGAACTCGCCGGAGAGCGTCGACCACCGAGGGAACAGGAACCTCATTGACGCCGCCAAGGCAGTCGGTGCCGATTTCGTCCTCGTCTCTACCGTCGGCGCTGCCGCCGACAGCCCCATGGAGTTGTTCCGCATGAAATATGCGGCTGAGCGCTACGCCGCCTCCATGGGAATTCCCACCACCGTCGTCCGTGCCACAGCCTTCCTCGAACTGTGGATCGAGCTCCTCCGAACGACAGCCGGTCGATCTGGCCGGCCGCTTGTCTTCGGCCACGGCGATAACCCGTTGAACTTCGTTTCCGTCATCGACGTAGCAGCCGTGGTCGAGCTCGCCGTCACCGAGAGCGACACCCGGGGCAAGACGCTCGAGATCGGCGGGCCAGACGATTTCACTTTCAACGACCTCGCGCTGGCAGTCATGACAGCCGACGGCGACAGTGGGCAACCTCGGCACGTACCACCCCCGGCGCTTAAACTGATGGCCGCTACCGTTGGTCGACTGAATCCTCAACTCGGGCGGCAAGCCCGAGCGGCACTGGTCATGGACCAGAGCGACTTCACTTTCGACTCCGAACCCATCCACAAGTCGTACCCGGGCCTTCCGAACACGTCCGTCGCCGACGTGCTCGCGCTCGGCGCCGGCAGCCACAGCTGATGAACTCGGACGTTGCCATCGATGTGAGCAGCACGCTGCGGCCTGTCCCTGATCGCCGGCTATGTCATACCACGACCACCTGTACCAGTCCCTTAAGCGCTTCGAAGTCTGCGCCATTGCGGGTAAAGAGCGGAAGTCCCTGCGAAGCCGCAGTTGCCGCGACGAGGAGGTCGACCGCTCGTGCTCCTCGAGCCTTGCGCCCAGCGGCGGCGACAGCCGCATAGATGCGACCATAGGTGCGGGCTGCCTCGGCATCGAAAGCAAGCGACTCGAACACTGCCTCGGCGCGCTGGAGCCGGTCCTGGCGACGTCCCCGCTCGTCGGGGTCATCAGTTGCATGGGGGCCGGCAGCCAGCTCGGCCATGGTCAATGAACTGACGGCAACTTCCCGTGGCAGGTGAGCCACATTGATGTTCTCGATGTCAATAATGACGGACGTGTCGAGGAGACCTCGAGATGCCCTGACTGGTTCAGCCACGGGCGATCGGATCCTGGCTGGAGAGTTGATCGAGATCTGCAAAGAACCGACTGGCATCGACCGATGGGGCCGTCCGGAACATCTCCACCGCCGCGTCCGCTGCAACGAAGCGATGACGACGGAGCGGGGTGAGCTCTCCGACGGGCACGCCGTTGCGCGTCACGACAAAGCTCTCACCACGATCCAACTCGCGCATGATCTCGCCACTTTCGTTCCGAAGTTCTCGCTGGGTGAGTTCTCTTGCCATGACCCTCAGTGTAGCACTACGTGCTACACCAGTCCGCATAGCGAGAGAGTTCGGGTGCGCACCCTGTATCACAGCACCCGCAAAATATGAATATCAGAAGAGCTCACGGGCTGCAGGCCCTCACGAGGCGCGGTGGATTCAAAATGGAAGGGCCCGATCGCGCATCAGAGGCCCCCGAAAGGGCCTTTGACCTGGAGCGGACGACGGGATTCGAACCCGCGACCCCAACCTTGGCAAGGTTGTGCTCTACCAGCTGAGCCACGTCCGCGTAAGGGTCATACCTTAGCAGTTGGCCGATCTCGCCCAGGATGGGGACCCGCCCTCTGGACCGTGTGCCATCCTGCTCAAGTGGCGCTTCTCCCCGAGCTCCTGCCCGCCGGACCCGTCGAGCTCCGACGGTGGCGACCCGCCTATGCAGACGCCCTGACAGAAGCTGTGGTGGCCAGCTTGACCGAGCTGCGCCCGTGGATGCCCTGGGCCCAGGATGCCCCGACCGTGCCGGGCATGACCCAGGTCCTGACTGACGGAGAAGCGGGCTTCGATACCGACGAGGAGTGGCAGTTCGTCTTGGGCGAGCCCGGATCCGACCTGGTCCTCGGTGCCATCGGACTCCACCGCCGTGGACCTCCCGACACTGTGGAGATCGGCTATTGGATCCGCACCGATGCCACCCGGCGCGGCCTGGCGACCGCCGCCTCCCGGGCTCTCACCGCAGCGGCCTTCGCCCACCTCCCTTTCGTCACCACGGTGGAGATCCGGATGGACACAGGCAACGTCCGCAGCGCCGCGGTCCCCCCGAGGCTGGGCTTCAGTTTCGACCGCCAGGTCGACCAGGCGATCGACGCACCGGGTCAGTCCGGCCGCTGGCTGGTGTGGAAGATGGAGCGAACCGATTGGCACCCCGTTGCCGACTGAAGGAAGTCAGGCCGGGAGTTCGGCATGCCACCAGGGCACCGGGCGGTCCTTCCGATCGGCCTCCATGACCAGTTCGTCCAGGGCGCACTCCATGGCCGAAGCCAGTACGTCGACGTCGGGTGCCAGGTCCCAGCAGCCCTGGACCCCCACGTGGACGGTGTCCAGGTAGGAGAAGACGGTCACGTTGAGCCCGACACCCTCCATGATCGGTCCGAGCGGATGCATGGACACCAACTTGGCCCCGGCCAGGTAGAGGGGAAATTCCGGACCGGGCACATTGGACACGATCAGGTTGAACGGTGGGGCCACGTGGTCGAACAGCCGGAGATTGGAGACAAGTCGTGACAGCCGTGTGGCCACCGCCGGGAACGCTGCCTCAGCCCACGAGGCGAACACCTCCGGCCCCATGACCCGGTGCTGGTCCTTGGCCACCCGCATGCCGTCGCGGATGTGGCGGAGGCGGGCGACAGGGTCGGCGACGCCGGTGGCCAGCGAGACCAGGAGACCGGACACACGGTTACCCAAGGCGCCTTCCTCGGCCTGTGTACGGACCGACACGGGCACCAGGGCGATGAGCGAGATGTCCGGCTCCTCCTCGCGCCGGGCGAAGAGTTCCCGCAGGCCAGCTGCAGTGACGGCCAGGACCACGTCGTTGGCCGTGGATCCGAAGGCCCCGGCCACCTTGCGGACATCGGTGAGCGACAGGTCGGCGAAGGCCACTCGTCGATGGGACGAGATGGCTCCGTTGACTGACGTCTGGGGTGCCTGGAACGGTGACGGGGCGAGTCCCGACCCGGGCTCCCGGTTCCGGGCACTTACCGCCCGGGCCGACCGGACGGTACGGGCGATGGACCGGGCTACGGCGTCGACCTGCCCCGGCAGGTTGGCAAGCGTGAGGCGCATCTGGTCGAGCTCGCCTGGCAACGCCGCCGGCGACCAACCGGGGCCTTCGATGGGGTCATCCGCGTCCTCGTCCGTCGCCGCGCCCGGACGGCCCGGTGCGCCCAGGGGCCGACGAGTCCCGCTGGGGTCGCCCCCGAACAGGGCACGGGGCGTGGGCTCGGGCGACAGATCGAAGAAGGCAGCCAGCACCTCGGCGCCGGACACCCCGTCGATGATGGCGTGGTGGACCTTGGCCACGATGCCGACCCGCCCCTCCGCCAGGCCCTCGACCACGTGGAACTCCCATAGAGGCCGGGTCCGGTCGAGCGGACGGGCGGCCAGGTCGGCGACCAGATCGGCGAGCTCCTCCGGTCCCCCGGGGGCGGGGACACCAGTGCGACGTACGTGGTAGTCGAGGTCGAAGTCCGGGTCCTCCACCAATGTCGGGTGCTGGAGGCCGAAGGGGACTTCGACGATCCGCATCCGGAAGGGGGCCACCAGGGGAACGCGCTCGCCGACCAGGGAACGGACGCGACGGAAGCTCAGCCCGCCGGGCAGGCTGGCGGGGTCGAAGACCATGGTCCCCATCACGTGGAGGTAGGTGGTGGGCGACTCGAGGGCGAGAAAGGCACCGTCGAGCCCGGTCAGGTGGGCCACGTCACCGCCCCGTCGACCCGAAACCACCGAGACCGCGCTCGGACTCCTCCAGCGAGTCCACCTCGACGAACTCCGCCGTCTCGACCCGTTGAACGACCAGCTGGGCGATCCGGTCGCCCCGCTGTACGCGGTAGGGGACCTCGGGATCGGTGTTGACCAGGAGCACTGCGATTTCGTCCCGGTAGCCGGCGTCGATGAGTCCGGGGGTGTTGAGGCACGTCACCCCGTGCCGGAGGGCGAGTCCGCTCCGAGGCTGAACGAAGCCGGCAAAGCCCGCCGGAAGGGCCAGGGCGATCCCGGTGGGGACCATGGCCCGTCCTCCGTTCGGCTCGAGGAGCACCTCGATCCGGGCGACCAGGTCGGCCCCGGCGTCCCCCACGTGCGCGTAGCCGGGAATGGGCAAGTCGGGGTCGAGTTTCACGACGGGCACCTGCAGCCCGGCATCGGCGGCCATGGCCGTGCCGGACCCGTCCGCTGCCGCCGTCACCCGCTCGATCCACTCATCCCCGAGGACGCTACCCCTCGCCGCGCCGACGCGCCGACACCACGCTGAGACCGCGCCGGCTCGATTTCGGATCCGTGGCAACACCGCAACGGCCTAATGCGGTCTACGGGAATCTGACGGCCCGTCATCTTGGAGGATCGTCCCTCCTCCGGTAGCGTGACCGCGTGCTGGTGTGGATGGACTTGGAGATGACTGGGCTGGAGGCGGACCGCCACGTCATTGTGGAGATCGCCACCCTGGTAACCGACGACGAACTGGTCGTCGTGGCCGAAGGACCTGATCTGGTCGTCCATGCCTCCGACGACGAGCTGGCGGGCATGGACGACTTCGTCCGCGACATGCACACCGGGAGCGGGCTACTAGCTGAGATCGTCGCCTCCGAGCTCACGCTCGCCGAGGCCGGACGTCAAACCCTCGAGTTCATCAAGTCCCACGTCCCCAAGCCCCGCACGGTGCCCCTGGCCGGGAACTCCATCGGGACCGACCGCCGCTTCCTGACCGCCCATCTCCCCGATATCGAGGAGTACCTCCACTACCGGTCGGTCGATGTCTCGACGATCAAGGAGCTGGCCAGCCGCTGGTATCCCGCAGCCATGGCGGCCGCACCGCCGAAGGCAGCAGGTCATCGGGCCCTCGACGACATTCGGGAATCGGTGGCCGAGCTCGCGTACTACCGCACCACGATCTTCCGCGACACCACGCCCTAGGGCCTGGCCGGCGGGACCCGCCGGGCCGCACAACCGAGAGGAGCATCCATGGCCGACGACATCCAGCCCACCTCCGACGCGCCCGTCGACGCGGTTCCCAGCCGGGCTGAGGTGACCGCCACGCTCACCGACGTCGGGGGTCCCTTCGAGATCGAGGACGTGGTGATCAGAGGCATTCCGACCCGGACATGGAAGACCGCCCCGGCCGACCTCCGCGCCGTGTTCGAGCTGACTGCGCTCCACGGTGACAAGGACTTCCTCGTCTACGAGGACGAACGGATGACGTTCGCCCAGAGTTTCCGCACCGTCGCCGCCCTCGGCCACCAGCTGGTCGACCGCTTCGGCGTGCAACCCGGCGACCGAGTGGCCATCGCCATGCGCAACCTTCCGGACTGGGTCATGGCTTTCTGGGCCACCATCACCGTCGGTGCCGTGGCGGTACCCCTCAACGCGTGGTGGACGGGCGAGGAGCTGGCCTACGGACTAGCCGACTCGGGCTCCAAGGTCGCGTTCGTGGACGAGGAGCGACAGCAACGTATCTCCCACCACCTTGCCGACATTCCAGGACTCGAGGCCATGATCGTGTCGTGCGAGGAGCACGATCCCGATACCGGAGGTCGCCGTTCGGCCGTGGGCTGCACTCTCGAGCGGGTCGGCGCCGAATCCCTTTCCGTCATCCCCTTCGGAGAGGTGGTCGGCTTCCCAGCCGATGACATCACCTTGCCCGAGGTCACGGTCGATGCCGATGCCGACGCCACCATCTTCTACACGTCGGGCACCACCGGGCGGCCGAAGGGTGCGGTCGGCACCCACCGCAACAGCTGCTCCAACCTGATGAACCTGTTCTTCGTCTCCACCCTGGGCGGCATACGCCGGACCAGGGCCCAGAAGGCGGCATCGCCCGGCGTGCAGAACGCCAACCTCCTGTCGGTCCCGCTGTTCCACGCCACCGGGTGTCACGCACTGTTGGTCACCAACACCGCGGCCGGCGGGAAGCTGGTCATGATGCACCACTTCGATCCCGAACGTGCCCTCGAGCTCATCGAACGGGAGCGGATCACCGTGTTCGGTGGCGTACCGGCCATGGTCATGCAGGTCATCGATTCGCCCGACTTCGCCAAGCGGGACACCTCGTCGGTGCAGTCCATCTCCTACGGTGGCGCCCCGTGCCCGCCCGACCTGGTGCGGCGCATCAAGGAACACTTCCCGACCGGGGCGCCAGGCAACGGCTACGGCCTCACCGAGACATCGGCCATGACCACCATGAACTCGGGCGACGACTACGTGCGCAAGCCCGACAGCGTCGGTCCGCCATCACCAGTGTGCGATGTCGCCGTGGTGCCCGAGGAATGGGCCGGGACAGAGCCGCCGGCCGACCAGGATGGCGACCCCGACCGCACCGGCGAGCTGTGGATCAAAGGTCCGAACGTGGTCCGGGGCTACTGGAACCGTCCCGACGCCACAGCCGAGTCCTTCACCGCCGGCTGGCTCCATACCGGCGACGTGGCCCGCATCGACGAGGAGGGGTTCGTCCACATCGTCGACCGGGCCAAGGACATGATCATCCGCGGGGGCGAGAACGTCTACTGCGTCGAGATCGAGGCTGCCCTCTACGAACACCCGGCGGTCGCCGACTGCGCGGTCATCGGCGTGCCCCACCCGGTGCTGAGCGAAGAAGTGGGTGCGGTCATCGTGCTCCGGCCGGGCATGGACGTAGGCGCCGACGAGCTGTCCCGTCACGTGCGCGAACGACTGGCCGCCTACAACGTTCCCACCCGGTACTGGTTCCGCGCCGAGCCCCTCCCCCGCAACGCGGCCGGCAAGATCCTGAAGCGCGAGCTGCGCACCGAACTGCTGGGCGACGCACCGGTCTTCTGACACCGGCCCGACCGATCGGGTCGGACCTCAGCAGTCATTCACTGGTCGTCATGGAGGGAAGCCCTCACGACCCGAGGGTGTGGTTGAGGTGATCGACCGGGGCCGTGCGGGCGCGGTGCGGGCACCGGACCGTCGCAAGCTGCCAAGATGGCCCGATGGGATCTGCCGGGGATAAGCCACGCAAGCGATCATCACACCTCCCCAAGGTGCCGAAGTACGAAATACCCAACCGGGCCGAAGGCACAGACGGCGGCTCCTTCGGCCGCTCGGGCCACAGCTCGGACCACCACCACGATGGGCCACCCACCGGGTTCGGCGCCTGGGTCCTCAAGGTCCTCGGTCGGAAGTCCAATCCGTAGGGCGGAGTCGTCGACCGGACGAACCAGTTCACATGGTGAGCAGCGACCGGGTGCGGTCGACGTCCTGGCCCATCTGGGCAACGAGCAGGTCGACGGAGTCGAAGGCCAGCTCGTCTCGGAGCCGATGGACGAACGACAGCCGGGCTGGCTCGCCGTAGAGGTCGTCCGAGAAGTCGAGTAGGTACGCCTCGACCAACAGATCGCCGTCGGCTCCGTAGAAGGTGGGGCGCCGGCCGACCGACACCGCGGTGCGGTGGCGCGAACCGTCCGGACGTTCGTACCATCCGGCATAGATGCCCGGGGCCGGCAGGCAGATGTCCACCGGGATGTCCAGATTGGCCGTGGGGAATCCGAGCTCCGCGCCACCGCGTCGGTCACCCGTGACGACGGGGCCGCGCACCTGGTGGGGCCGACCGAGCAGGACGGCCGCGCCTTCGACGTCACCGTGGGAGACCAGCGTGCGTACCCGTGTCGATGACACGGCTGGGGCCCTGTCGTCGCCGGCGCCTGCCTCCGAGGAGAGAGCCACGCCGTCAACGGCAAACCCGGCGACCGAACCCATCTCGGTGAGTAGCGCCACATTGCCTTTCCGACCGTGGCCGAAGTGGAAGTCCTCGCCCACGACAACGAGGCGGGCGTCGAGTCCCTCGACCAGCTCGCGGGTGACGAACTCCTCGGCCGTCTCGTTGGCCCGCTCCTCGTCGAATCGGACGACCACCGTCCGGTCCACACCGGCCGACGCCAACAGCTCGAGCTTCTGTTCCAGGTCGCAGAGCAGCTTCGGCGCCGATTCGGGGCGCACCACGGATGCCGGGTGGCGGTCGAACGTCACGACCACGGTGGCCAGTCCGTTGTCCTCGGCCCGGGCCCGTAGCTCGGCCAGAAGTGCCCGGTGCCCCAGGTGCACGCCGTCGTAGGCACCGATGGTGACGGCCGAACCACCGGCGGGCGGTGGCAGCAAGGCGCCTTCGGTCACGATCTCCACATCCGTGAAGGTTACTGCCGAGTCAGTCGGGACAGGGCTCGACGCCGCCATCGACCATCATGACGACGAACCCAACTACGAGTGGACGAGATGCTCATCCGGCCGACTCGAGGACCACGGCCGGTTTGATCCGGTCGGTCTCGGTGGCTTCGTAAACGGCCAGGAGATGGTGAGCGTCGTCCACCAGTCCCCACGGACCGTCGCCCGACACCCCGAGCGGGACCCGGTCGAGCGGCAGTCCTCGGGCGACCAGTTTCTGGGCGTCAATGGGCACCACCACCTGGTCGAGGTCGCGCATGGCCTGGGCCGGGGTGAGCACGACCGCCAGGGTGAGCTCGTCGACGAGGCGGGCGTCCTCGGTGGTGAACGAGCCGATCCGGGTACGGCGAAGGTTGCGCAGGTGGGCGCCGCCGCCGAGAGCCTCGCCGAGGTCGGCCGCCAGTACCCGGACGTAGGTACCCGACGAGCACTCCACCTCGATGCGGAACACTCCCGGGGTCATGCCCGGCATGACGTCGTAGCGATAGACGGTGACTGGTCGGGCGGGCCGATCCACCTCGATTCCCTCACGGGCCAGAGCGTGGAGACGTCGCCCGTCGATCTTGACGGCCGACACCATCGGGGGTACCTGCTCGATCTCGCCGGTCAGGGCAGCCGCCGCGTCCCGCACCGCCGACAGCGACACGTCGTCCATGTCCCACGTCCCGGTGACATCGCCCGAGGCGTCGAGGGTGGAGGTGGCCGTGCCGAGAACCACCTCGGCCTCGTACGTCTTGGGCAGCGCCGTCAGGAACCGCATCAGGCGCGTGCTCCGTCCGAGGCCCACCAGCAGCACACCGGTGGCGTCGGGGTCGAGAGTGCCGGCGTGGCCGACCCGCTTCTGGCCGAAGGTCCTCCGACAACGGGCCACGACGTCGTGTGACGTCCAGCCAGCTTCCTTGTCCACCACGACCAGGCCGTTGACCTGGTCCGTCGCCGGTGGACTCACTTGTAGTTGTCGTCCCGTCCGTCGGTCTCCACCCGTCCGGCGGCGTCGTCGGACTCACGGATCTGACGCAGCAGGTCCTCGATCCGGTTACCGGTCAGGACGGCCGGGTCCTGGACGAACGTCAGTTGCGGTGTGCGCTTGAACTGGGTCTGGCGGGCCACCGCCTTCTGCACCTGGACCCGCCGGTCGTCAAGTGCGGTCGCCGCCTCATCGGACAGCGAGCTGAGGAAGACGGTTGCCTGGCGGAGATCCGAGGTGGTCTCGATCGACGTGACGGTGACCAGCCGGAGCCGCTCGTCGGCATCGGCCAGGCGCTCGAGCTCGTCCGCCACCACCTGGCGCAGGACCTGATTGACCCGCAGGGTGCGGGAGTAGGGGGCGACGCCCCGGTTGTCCTGACGACGTGGCACTGGCCCTCCGGTTCGTCCTCGACCACCTGTCGCCGCCGCCCGGTGGTGCCGGGCGGCGGTCGCGCTCAGGTGCGGGGGATCTCCCGCTCGTCGAAGGTCTCGATGATGTCGCCTTCTTTCAGGTCCTGGTAGTCCGAGAGCCCGATGCCGCACTCGAAGCCGGCCTGGACCTCACGGGCGTCGTCCTTGAAGCGGCGCAACGAGGTGATGGCACCCTTCCAGATGATCACGCCTTCGCGGAGGAAGCGGACCTTGGACCCACGGGTGATGACGCCATCCCGGACGTAGCAACCGGCGATGGCACCGATCTTCGGGACACGGAAGACCTGGCGCACCTCGGCCTCGCCGGTCACGATCTCCTCGTACACCGGTGACAGCATGCCGAGCATGGCCGCCTCGAGATCCTCGAGCAGCTTGTAGATGATCTCGTAGGTGCGGATCTCGACATCGGCTTTGGCCGCCATCTCCCGCGAGCGCCGGTCGGGGCGCACGTTGAATCCGATGATGGTGGCGTTCGAGGCCTGGGCCAGCTCGACGTCGGACTCGGTGATGCCGCCCACACCCCGGAGGACGAAGCTCAGCTTCACGTCGTCGCGCTCCAGCTTGCGGAGGCTCTCGGTAACTGCCTCCAGCGAACCGCGCACGTCGGCCTTCAGGATCAGGTTCAACGTGGCCGTTTCCCCACGCTGGATCTGCTCGAACAGGTCCTCGAGCTTGGCGCCGCCCAGAGCGGAGGTGGCGGCGGGTACGTGTCCGGCCACCCGGTAGCGGTGGGCACGCGCCTCGCCGATGGTGCGGGCCTGGGCCAGTTCGGGAGCGACCCGGATCTCGTCGCCGGCCTCGGGCGGCTCGGAGAACCCGAGCACCTGGACCGGGGTGGACGGCGGAGCCTCCTTGATCTGGTGGCCGTGGTCGTCGACCAGCGCCTTGACCTTGCCCCACGCCGCACCGGCCACGATTGGGTCACCGACACGCAGCGTTCCCCGCTCGACGATGACCGAAGCCACCGGGCCGCGGCCGATCTCGAGTTCGGCCTCGATGACGACGCCCCGGGCACGGCCCTCGGGCGACGCCTGGAGCTCCTCGATCTCGGCGACAAGGATGATCTGCTCGAGCAGGTCCTCGATGCCGAGTGACTGCAGCGCCGACACCTCGACGGTGATGGTGTCGCCGCCCCAGGTCTCGGGGACCAGCCCGTGTTCCGACAGCTGCTGAAGCACCCGGTTGGGGTCGGCCTCGTCGCGGTCGATCTTGTTGACGGCCACGATGATCGGGACGTCGGCGGCGTTGGCGTGGCTGATGGCCTCGACCGTCTGGGGCATGACCCCGTCGTCGGCCGCAACCACGAGCACCACGATGTCGGTCACCTCGGCACCGCGGGCGCGCATGGCGGTGAAGGCCTCGTGGCCCGGGGTGTCGATGAAGGTGATCGGGTGGCCCTGCCACTCGACCTGGTAGGCGCCGATGTGCTGGGTGATGCCTCCGGCTTCGGCGGCCACCATGTTTGCCGACCGGATCCGGTCGAGCAACAGGGTCTTGCCGTGGTCGACGTGGCCCATGACGGTCACGATCGGCGGCCGGGGCCGTAGCTCCGACTCGTCCTCTTCCTCGTCGTCGTCATCGAAGAACTTGGCCAGTAGTTCGGCTTCGCGCTCCTCGCCCGGGTCGACCAGGCGCACCTCGGCACCGAGCTCGGCCGCGAACAGCTCGATCATGTCGTCGGTCAGGGACTGGGTGGCGGTGACCATCTCCCCCTGCAGGAGCAGGAAGCGGATGACGTCGCCGGCCGAGCGGTTGAGCTTGGGACCGAGGTCGCGGGCGGTCGAGCCGCGCTCGATGATGACCTCGTTCTCCGGCACCGGCGCGGTGGACGGTGCGTAGGCGGTGAGGGTGGTCGGCTCCAGCTCCTCGAGGTTCCGACGACGCCGACGGGGTCGGCGCTGATTGGGACGGCCGCGACCCACACCGGGGCCGCCTCGCCCACCGGGGCCACCGCCGGGTCCACCGGGACCGCCACCGGGACCGCCACCGGGACGTCCCCCGGTATAGCCACCACCGGTGCCACCGGGACGTCCGCCGTAGCCTCCACCGGTGGCCCCGGGGGGACCTCCGGTACGGGGGGCACCTGGGCGGCCGGCGCCGGGACCGCCGGGGCGGCCGGCGAAACCGCCAGGCCGCTGGGCCCCTGGCGGGGGACGCCGTCCGCCGGACCCGGGTGGCGGCGGGATCGGCTTGCCGGTGACCGAGCGGGGCGGGCCTCCGGGGGGCGGCGGGATGGCGCGGCCGGACGCGCTGGTCGGCGGGCGCACCGGGCCCGACCCCGGTTGAGTCGGGGCCTCAGGTGCGGACGGTGCGGGGGGCGCAGCTGTCGCCGAGGCTGCAACTGGAGCTGGTGCGGCGGACGGCTGGGCGGCCGGCGCGACGGGCGCCGCCGCGGCCGGCGCGACGGGCGCAGGGGCAGCGGGCGCACGGGCGGGTGTCGGAGCAGGAACTGGTGCGGGTGCACTCGCGGCCGGGGCCACAGGGGCGACGGCAGGTGCCCGTGGGGGCGCCGCTGGGGCAGGCGCTGGGGCAGGGGCCGCAGCGGCTGGGGCTACCGGCGCGGTGCGGGGGGCGGGGGGCGGCATCGCGCTCGGCTGCTCGGAGGCCGGGCGGCTGGTCACCAGGCGGGCCCCGGTGCGCTTGACCGGGGGCGGCGACACGGGGTCGGCACCTTCTGTGGCAGCGGGGCGTTCGTCCTCGACGGCCGGCGCAGCCGGTTCGGTGGGGGGCGCGGCCTTCTTGGCCGGAGCCTTCTTGGCGGCGGCCTTCTTGGCTGGGGCCTCTGGTTCCTCGGGCTGCACAGGGCGGCGAAGGCCCTCACGGTCGGCCTTGCGACGGGCGCGATCGGCTTGTGCGTCCTCGATGGACGACGAATGGCTCTTGACGCCCATCCCGAGGGACAGGCACAGGTCAAGTGCCTCCTTGTTGGTCAGGCCGAGCTCATGAGCGAGCTCGTATACCCGGATTTTCTTCGGCAACGGCTGTTACTGCCCTTCCTTCGATGTCGTAGGTGCCAAAGCGCACATACGACCCTCCATCCTCGCACATCACAACGCTGGACTTGCCGAGCCCTCATGGCCCGCCGGTCCGGCGACTTCGAGCAGCCGACGCAGATCGTCGACCGCACCGGCCCTGATCTGGCCCCGGAGGGCCCGCTCGAACGCCCGGCGCTTCTCGGCCAGGTCGACGCAGGTCGTCGAGCCCCGGCACAACCAGGCGCCACGCCCCGGAAGCGTCCGCCCCGGGGTCAGGGACCCGTCCCCGAGGCGCACCACCCGCACCATGGTGTCGGCCGGACCGTTCCGGCGGCACCCGATGCAGGTCCGCTGAGGGGCTATGCCGGGTCCTCTTGGGCCGGAGCCTCGGCACCCGTGTCGTCCGGGGCGCCGGTGGCTGCCTCCGTCACTTCGGGCGCAGTGGCCTCGGACCCCTCGGTTGCCTCTTCGCCGCTCGTCTCCTCGGCGGCCACCGGTTCGGCGGACACCGCTACGGCTGCACCCTCGACGTCCGCGGCACCCTCGCTGACAGGCACCTCGTCGGCTCCGTCGGCACCCTCGGCCCACTCGGTGGCGGACACCGCCGAACCGCCCTCGGCGGGCTGCCAGACCATCTCGCCCGCCTCGTTCTGGATCCACTCGCCCTCGGCCCATTCCTCGCCGGCGTAGCCTGACTCCTCCTCGGCCAACTGCGTCTCGCTTTTGATGTCGATCCGCCAGCCCGTCAGCCGCGCGGCGAGGCGGGCGTTCTGGCCCTCCTTGCCGATGGCCAGGGAAAGCTGGTAGTCGCTCACGATGACCGTGGCGGTGCCCGTCTCGTCGTCGAGCCGGACCTCGCGGACCCGGGCCGGTGCCAGGGCCGACTGGATGAGTTCGACCGGATCGTCGGAGTACGGCACCACGTCGACCCGTTCACCGCGGAGCTCGTTGGTGACCATGCGCACCCGGGAGCCCCTGGCGCCCACGCAGGCACCGACCGGGTCGACGTTGGGGTCGTTCGACCACACGGCGATCTTGGTGCGATGGCCAGGCTCACGGGCGGCAGCTTTGATCTCCACCGCGCCTGACGAGATCTCGGGGACCTCGAGCTCGAAGAGTCGCTTGATCAGTCCGGGATGGCTCCGGCTCACCACGATCTGGGGGCCCTTGGTGGTCTTACGGACCTCGACGATGTACGCCTTCAGCCGGGCTCCGTGCTCGTAGCGCTCGTAGGAGACCTGTTCGGCCTGGGGCAGCAGCGCCTCGACCTTACCCAGGTCGAGCAAGGTATAGCGGTTGTCGGTCTGCTGGACGATGCCGGTCACGATGTCGCCCTCGCGCCCCGCGTACTCCTCGTACTTGAGGTCGCGCTCGACCTCGCGGATGCGCTGCAGGATCACCTGCTTGGCCGTCTGGGCGGCGATGCGCCCGAAGTCGTTCGGAGTGTCATCCCACTCGCGGATGACGTTGCCGTCCTCATCGAGTTCTTGTCCGTAGACCCGGATCTCGCCCGAGTCGGGGTCAATGGTGACCACCGCCTCTTCGGCCGCATCCGGACGCCGCTTGTAGGCGGCGACCAGGGCATTGGCCAGCGCGTCGAGCAGCGTCTCGACGGAAATCCCCTTGTCCCGCGCGATCTGGCCGAGTGCGTCGAGGAACTCGAAGTTCGTCTTGCTCATGGGGTCACGACCTGCTTCCTCTTCTGCGTCTGGGCTGCGTTCTTCTGGCCCGGCTTGTTCGGCGCCGTCTTCCGGCCCGCCGAGTTGCCCGGGGTGTCCTTGCCGCCCCACACGAATACGGTGCGGGCCCGGTCGATATCGGAGTAGGCCAAACGGATCGGCTCGTCGGCACCATCGACCGCCAAGGTGAAACCGGCATCGTCCGAGGTCACAAGGGTGCCCTGCAGCCGGCGCTCGCCGGGCACCTGCGGCCTGGTCTTGACCGAGACGGTGGCGCCAACGGCCTTGGTGAAGTGGGTCGGGGTCCGCAACGGGCGCTCGATCCCGGGGCTCGAGACCTCGAGGGAGTAGCGGCCCGGGATCGGGTCCAACTCGTCGAGGATGGTGGAGACCGCCCGGTTGGCGTCGGTGAGAGCCTCGAGGTCGACCCCTCCCTCGCGGTCGACGGTCACCTGGAGCACGCCCGACTTCATCTCGACATCGACCAGTTCAAGGCCGGCGCCTACCACCACGGGCTGGAGTGCGGCGTAGAGATCCTCGACCATCTGCGCTTCCTCCTCTCCGGTTTGTGCGTCTGTCGTCGGTTGTATCGTTGCTCGTCCTGGCCTGGCGACCCGGGGGTCCCGACCTGTGCTGCGCACCTGGTGGAGGTGTTTCCGACCAAAACAAAAGCGTGGGCTGGCCGCCCACGCCTCTTCAGCGTCACTACACCCCAACCGAACGGCAGACTGAAAAGTATAGCAGTGCAGGCACAGGCGTGGATCCCTGAATTGGGCTGTCCGCGCCCGTTCCTGAGGGGGTGCGGTGTCGCCGCCAGGCCCCTGATGCCCTGGTCAGGGACCGAGCAGGGTCTCCACCGGGCCGGCGAGGGCGGCCTCCCGCTCCTCGCCGGTCGCACGGGACCGCCACTCCACGATCCCCCGGGCCAGTCCCTTGGCCCCGACCACCAGACGCACAGGCACCCCGATCAGGTCGGCGTCGGCGAACTTCACCCCCGGGGACACGTCCCGGTCGTCGTAGAGCACGTCGACGCCGGCCGCCACCAGGCGGTCATGCAGAGCGTCGGCGGCCTCGGCCACCTCGGGGGACCGGCCAGTGCCCAGGGCCAACAGATGGACCTGGAAGGGAGCCAGGGCCGCCGGCCACACCAGTCCCCGGTCGTCGTGGCACTCTTCGGCGACCACGGCCAGCAGTCGGGAGACCCCCATGCCGTAACAGCCCATCGAGAAGAACGCCTCATCGCCGTCCTCGGCCACGAACGAGCCACCCGTCATCACACTCGAGTACACCGTGCCCAGCTGGAATGTGTGAGCAGCCTCGACCGACCGGACGAGGTCGACCTTCTGGCCGCAGCGCGGGCAGGCGTCGCCGGGCACGACCTGGGCGAAGGCCCCCCACTCGTCGACGCTGAAGTCCCGACCCAGCAGAACACCACTGACGTGGTGATGGGCCCGGTTGGCACCCGTGATCCAGGGACCCGGGCGCGCGACGCCGACGTCGGCCACCACGGAGATGCCGGCGGCCTGGGCTTCCATGGGGCCGATGTAGCCCTTGACCAGGGATGGGTGGGCGGCAAAGTCCTCGTCCTCGAACAACCGCCAGCCACTGGGCAGCCGAGCCTCGCGGTCACCGGGCAACAGGACGAGCACCGGGCGTCCCGAGGCGTCCACCACGGCCAGGCTCTTCAGCAGGTCGGCCGCGGTGACGTCGCGGTCCTTGAAGAAGGCGACCACCTGTTCGATTCCCGGACGGTCTGGGGTGTGATGCTCGACTGTGGCTGGGGCTGCGGCGTCCGGGTCGACGGATTCACCGAACCCTCCCCTGGCAGCCGCCTCGACGTTGGCCGCGTAGCCGCAGGCCAGACAGCTGACGAAGTAGTCCTCACCGACGGCTGAGGGCACCATGAACTCGTGGTTGACGTCGCCGCCGATGGCGCCCGACTCGGCTTCCACCGGCGACACGTTGAGGCCCAGCCGGGCGAAGATCCGCAGGTAGGCGTCGTAGACGGTGCGGTACGAGGCCTGCATTGCCTCCTTGTCGGCGTCGAAGGAATAGGCGTCGGCCATGATCAACTCACGGGTCCGCAGGAGGCCGAATCGGGGACGGGCCTCGTCGCGGAACTTGACCTGAATCTGGTACACGGTGAGCGGCAGCTGGCGGTAAGACTCGACCTCGGCGCCGACCGTGACCGTGACCACCTCCTCATGGGTGGGTCCGAGGACGAACGAGCCGCCCCGACCCTCGACCTGCATGGCGGGCAGGGCGTCGGTTCCGAATCTCGCGGCACGTCCGCTCTGCTCCCAGAGTTCGAGGGGATGGAGGGCGGGCAAGAGGACCTGCTGGCAGCCGGCGGCATCGAGCTCGTCTGCGATGACGTCCTCGATGTGGTGCAGGACGCGTAGCCCGAGGGGCAGGAAGCTGTAGACACCCGACGCCAACCGGCGGATGAAGCCACCCCGCACCAAAAGCTGGTGGCTGGCCACCTCGGCGTCGGCCGGGGCCTCTCGCAGGGTGCGGACGAGGAGGCGGGACATGCGCATGGGCGGAGATCCTACCGTCCGCCCATCGACCCCTCAGAGGGTGCTCTCCACTCCCCTGCCGCCCTACCCGCTCAGTCCGAGGACGGGGCCTCGTCGCCGAAGCGCTTGCGAATCAACTCGACCCTGGTCTCCGAAGCGTTGGCATCGTCGCCCTTCGCCTCGAGAAGCTCGCGGCGGTCGGCTTCGGCCTCGGCCTCAGCTCCCGCATCGGCCGCGGCCAGGCGGGCCTCGACCCCTTCGGCCACCAGGCGCTCGGCTTCGGCCACCAACGCCTCCACCATCTCGTCCTCGGGGACGACCCGGACGATCTTGCCCTTGATGAACAGGTGCCCGCGCTTGCGTCCGGCGGCTATACCGAGGTCGGCCTCGCGGGCCTCGCCCGGCCCGTTGACCACGCAGCCCATGACAGCCACCTGGATGGGCAGGTTGCGGCCCTCCAGCGCGTCCTGGGCGGCCTGGGCCACCGCGATCACGTCGATCTCCGACCGGCCGCAGCTCGGGCAGGCGATGAGGTCGAGTCCCTTGCGCTCTCGCAGGCCGAGGGCCTCGAGCAGCTGGCGGCCGGCTCTGGCCTCTTCCACCGGGTCGGCGGTCAGCGAGTAGCGGATGGTGTCGCCGATCCCCTCGGCCAGGAGCGTGGCGATGCCGGCGGTGCCCTTGAGCAGCCCGGCCGGAGGCGGGCCGGCCTCGGTCACCCCCAGGTGGAGCGGGTAGTCGAAGGTCTCCGAGGCCAGCCGGTAGGACTCGATCATGAGGGGCACCGACGAGGCCTTCACCGAGATCTTGACGTCGTCGAATCCGACTTCGGCGAAGTAGGCCAGCTCCATGCGGGCCGACTCGACGAGCGCTTCGGGGGTGGCCCCGCCGTACTTCTTATAGAGGTCGGGGTGGAGCGAGCCGGCGTTCACCCCGATGCGGATCGGCACACCACGGTCCTTGGCCTCGGCGGCCACCAGCTTGATCTCGTGGGGCTTGCGGAGGTTGCCCGGATTGAGCCGCAGGCCCTGCACGCCGGCCTCGAGGGCGGCAAGTGCCATCTCCACGTGGAAGTGGATGTCGGCGATGATCGGCACCGGGGACCGCGGGATGATCCGGGCCAGGCCCTCGGCAGCCGCCTCCTCGTTGCAGGTGCAGCGGACGATGTCGGCGCCCGCGGCGGCCAGGGCGTAGATCTGGGAAAGGGTGCCGTCGACGTCGGCCGTCTTGGTGGTCGTCATCGACTGCACGGTCACCGGGGCACCGCCGCCCACCGGCACACCACCCACATCGATCTGGCGGGTCCGGCGCCGCTCGATGAGGCTCCCTCGAGGATGTGGCATGCCCTCGATGCTACCGGGGGACGTGGTCAACAGAGCCCCAGGCTGCTTCCACCGGATGAGTCGCGCCGCTGGCCGGTGCCCTTGGCCGGGCGCCTCATCCGAAGGGGTTGGCCATGGGGTGCAGAAGGTCGGTCAGCAATGACGTGGCGAAGAGCACGCCCAAGAAGGCCACCAGGGCCCAGGTGTAGGGAAGGAGCTTGGTGACGTCCGCGTGGTACTGGACCTTCTTGCGACCGGTGCGGATCTTCTCGTAGACGGCGATCGCCACGTGTCCCCCATCGAGCGGGAGCATCGGGAACAGGTTGAGGATGCCGACGAACAAGTTGATCGCGATCAGGACGATGAGAAGGTACGCGGCGCCGGCGTTGAAGGCGTCCTGGGCCGTTTGCACTGCGCCCACCACTGACTGGACCCGTGTCCCGTTCGCCGCCGACTGGCTCGCCGCCTTGGCGCTCGTCACGTTGTCGAACCGCTGCCCCAAAGAAGTCGGAGAAAAGACATGGCCGACGCCGACAAGTGTCGCCCAGGTGTAGTGGGCCAGCCCGGTCGTGGTCCGGGCCAACCCCACGATCGGATTGACCGTCTCGGAAGGCGTCCCGAAGCTCACCCCGATCACTCCGAACGGCGCTGTGCCGGCCGGAGCGGTCGCCCCCTTCTCATGTGCGGTCCGACCGTTGGCGGGAGTCACCGTCACCAGGCGCCGTGCACCGTCCCTCGTGACGACCACGGCAACCGGTACGCCCGGATGGTCGCGGATCGCAGCTACGAGCGGTTCGGGATTGCCGGCAACCGCCTTTCCGTCAACAGAAACGAAGACGTCACCGGGCCGGAGGCCGGCCGCCTGCGCCGGTCCGGGTCGACCGGCCACATTGACCAGTTGACCGACATCGATCTTGTTGTTGTTCGGCATCCCGACGAAGGACACCAGCACCCACAGCAGGACGAAGGCCATGAGGAAGTGCATGGCCGACCCGGCCACGGCCACCAGAAGGCGGGCGTGGAACGGCTGCTGGCGGTAGGTGCGGGCCTCGTCCTCGGGGTCCACCTCCTCGAGGCTGGTCATGCCCGGGATCTTCACGTAGCCGCCGAACGGGAGCGCCTTCACCCCGTATTCGGTCTCTCCCCGACGGAACGACCACAGCCGGGGGCCGAACCCGAGGAAGTATTCGGTGACCTTCATGTTCCCGTGCTTGGCGGCCAGGAAGTGGCCCAGCTCGTGGACCATGATCATGACGATCAGGCAGGCGATGACGATCAGCAATGCCGCCTTGCCGGTGGCCACGGCCAGGGCGACGACGCCGACCACCACCACGCCGAGCTCGACCAGCGACCGAGCGGCCGTTTTGGGCGGGCGGACAGGACCGTCGCCGGGCAGTGGGCTCTGAGCCTCGTCGACCGGTGAGTCGAGGACACTCACGCCGCGCTCCTCTTGGACACCACGTCGCCGGCCAGGCGCCGAGCGGTGGCATCGGCGTCGAGGACGTCGTCGACCGTGCGGTGGCCGGGCGCACCGGGAGCCTCGTAGCTGTCGAGGGTGTCGGCCACCACCTCGGCGATGGACGACCACGTGATCCGGCCGCACAAGAACGCCTCCACAGCCACCTCGTTGGCCGCGTTCAGCCAGGCCGGGGCCAAGTCACCGGCGCGGCCGGCCCGGAAGGCCAGGTCGAGACATGGGAAGGTGGCCCGGTCGGGTGGCTCGAATTCCAGGACCGACAGCTCGGCCCAGTCGATGGCCCCGAACGCCGACCCCAGGCGGGCCGGGTAAGCCAGCGCGTAGCCGATGGGCAACCGCATATCGGGCAACGACAGCTGGGCCACCACCGCGCCGTCGACGAACTCCACCATGGAGTGGACGATCGACTGGGGATGGACGATCACGTCGATGGCGTCATAGGCCACACCGAACAGCTCATGCGCCTCGATGACCTCGAGACCCTTGTTCATGAGTGTGGACGAGTCCACCGTGATCTTCGGACCCATCGACCAGGTCGGATGGGCCAGCGCTTCGTCGACCCCCACGGCAAGCAGCTCGTCCGCCTTGCGTCCCCGGAAGGGCCCGCCCGAGGCGGTCAGCAGCAGGCGGGCCACGTCCCGGCGGCGTCCCGACCGTAGACACTGGTGGACAGCGCAGTGTTCGGAGTCGACCGGCAGGACCTCGGCCCCGGGGGTGTCGCGTACCTGCGCCACTAGGGGCGCCCCGGCGATGATCGACTCCTTATTGGCCAGCGCCAGCCGCCTTCCAGCCTCGAGGGCGGCGAGGGTCACCGACAGTCCGGCGAATCCGACGACCCCGTTGACGGCTACGTCGGCCAGCGTGGCGATGGCAGCCAGACCGTCGGACCCGGCCAGCACCTCGACGCCGGCGGGCAGCCGGTCGGCCAGCTCATGGGCGAGGGAGGTGTCTCCGATAGCCACGACCTCGGGTCGGACGGCCTGAGCCTGGGCGACGAGGAGGTCGAGCGAGCGCTGGGCACCGAGAGCGACGACCCGGAAGCGGTCGGGGTCTTGGGCCACGACCTCCAGTGTCTGGGTCCCGATCGATCCGGTGGAGCCCACGATGCTGACCGTCACCTGGTCGGGTCGGCCGGGGGCGGCGGCGTCCGGATCCGATCCGGGTCCCGTGGTCGAGGGGGTCATCCCTCCAGCCTGCCCGATGTTCAAGCGATATTGAGCGCGCGGACCAGGTAGTAGGTGGCGGGCAGCACGAAGATGAGTGCATCGACCCGGTCGAGCACACCGCCGTGGCCCGGCAGCAGGGTGCCCATGTCCTTCAGGCGCAGGTCACGCTTGAGCAACGACTCGCAGAGGTCGCCCAGCGGAGCGACGACGGCCACCACCACCCCGAGGAGGGCGGCGTTGGCCGGCGTCCAGGGGTGGATCGCCCCGACAGCCACCGTGGATACGAGGATCGAGGCCAGCGCCCCGCCGGCCAGGCCTTCCCAGGTCTTGTTGGGGCTGACGTTGGGGGCCAGCTGCCGACTCCCGATCCATCGGCCGACCACCAGGGCACCGACATCGTTGGCCACGGTGGCGATGATGGCTCCCAGTAGGAAGGCGATCCCGTGCCGGTCCGGGAAGGTGGACGGGGCGAGAAGGAGCCCCGCGAATGAGCCGAGCAGGGCCACCCAGCCCACGACCAGCAGGGTCGCCGCACTGCCGGCCACCGCCGATCCCCGCTCGACGCCGAACAGGTACCAGAGCAGGGTGAACGCGGTCACGAGCACCATGATTAACGGAAGGGCGGCGATGCCCTTGTTGTAGGCGCCGACCATCAGCGAGATGGTTCCCACGAGGCCGAGCAGGGTGGCCGGACGCCACCCGGATCGCTTCAGGACGGCAAAGGCTTCGCCGGCGGAGAAGGTCACCACCACGAGGCAAAGGATCAGCGAGGTGACGGTGCCGATCTTGAAGGCCAGCAGGGCGACGACGGCCACGGCCACTCCGGTGCCGATACGCAGGCCGGTGCTGCCACTGACATGTTCACCGGTCTGGTTACGGGTGTGGGCTGTCGCCGGATCGGGCGGGCCGCCACCAGTCACCTCGGGCGTGTAATTGCTGCTGGAGCGCGGCGCCCGCTCGGGTGTCGCCGCCGAGCCGCGAAGCCGACGGCGGGACCGGGAGGCGCCGATGGCCTCGTCGACGGCCGGCACCGTAGACGGCACCGTGGCGGCCTCGTGGCTGTGCTCCTGGTCGGCGGCGCGGTCGGCGGCGGCCAATCCGGCCAGGCCCGGCTTGCGTCGCCCAGCACCGGGGACGTCGGCCACCGAAGCACCGGGGGGCTCCGCGGCCAGGGGCTCGCCGATCGGGGCGACGTCGTCGTCGGGTCGCTTGGCCTTGAGCCGGCCCGGGAGCAGGCCGCTCCGGCGGGCGCGCCCCACCCGGGGGTTGCCCGAAGGACGCACCACGTCATCGGCGGTCTCACCGACTACGGCAGCCACACCGGCCGGCGAGCCAGGGGTGTCTCCTTCGGCGCGTGCGGCATCGGATGCCACGGCCGCAGCTCCGGCTGCCGCGACGTCGGCGCTGAAGATCACCGACGTGGCTTCGCCGGACGCCTCAGGTCCGGGTGCCGACGCACGGTGGCGGTCGTCAGTTGTCGGGTCGGACGCGCTGACGACTTCAACCGGCTCGGTGATGGGATCCGAGGATGATGCCGGTGTCGAGGCGGCACCCGGTCCAGGCTGGCCGGGTTGGACCGAGTCGAGGTCGAACTCCCACGGCCGACGCTCCTGGTCGGTGTCCCGCGTCTCGTCGAGTGCGCCGAGGGCGGTCCGCTCGTCGCTGAACATGGAGGGCTCGAACTCCTCCTCGTGGGCGGTCCAGTCGGCGTCCCCTTCGCGCCAGGTGGGCGGCAGGATGGCATTGGCGTCGCCCTCATCGCGGGCGAGTACCGCCGGGACCTGCCCGGTAGCGGGCTCCGTCCAATGGGGCAGCTCGGTGGCCGGGGCCACCGGGGCCTCGGGCTCGGCGTCGGTTTCTGGCTCGGGCTCCGTGGTCTCGTCGGCGGGCTCGGGTACGGGCTCGTCGATGATCCGCACCGACGGCGGGGGCGTGCCGTCAGGCGTGATGTGTGCCGGCGGGACGATCGGGAGCTCGGACGTGATATCGGCGGCCGTTTCCGCACCGATGATGCGGACACCGCCGGTTGAGGGGCCCGACGGGTCGGGACGCGACGGCGCGCCGGCGTCATCCTTCTCGTCGTCTTGCCTCTCCGGGCCGAACTCCACGTTGATCGCTTCCTCCCCAGGAACGGGCCTTGGGCCGGCCCATGTCGTTGCCGGGCCAGTGCGGTCCCGTTGTCGTCTCCGGACCTGCGCCCGGACGTCGTTAGATCTCGAGGAGCTCCTGCTCCTTGTGGGCGAGCAGGCGGTCGATGGCCGCCACATTGTCCTGTGTGATCTTCTCGAGGTCCTTTTCGACCCGGTCGAGCTCGTCGGTGGACAGATCGCCGTCCTTCTGCATCGCCTCGAGCTCCTGGCGGGCAGTGCGACGGATGTTGCGGACCGTGACCCGCCCCTCCTCCGACTTCTGCTTCACCACCTTGACCAGCTCCTTGCGGCGCTGCTCGGTGGGGACCGGGAAGGAGAGCCGGATGACCGAGCCGTCGTTGGACGGTGTGATGCCGAGGTCGGAGCTCTGGAGGGCCTTCTCGATGGCGGCCAGCGAACTCTTGTCGTACGGGGACACCACCAGCAGGCGGGCCTCGGGGACGCTGAACCCGGCCATCTGGCGGAGCTCGGTCTCGGTTCCGTAGTAGTCGACCTTCAGGTGCTCCACCAGGGCAGGCGTGGCCCGTCCGGTGCGGATGGCACTGAATTCGGACTGAGTGTGCTCCACCGCCTTGGACATGTGCTCGGAGGCGTCGGACACCACGAGTGCGATCAGGTCGTCATCCATTAGCGAACCAGCGTAGCCATCGGCGTCTGGCTGCACCCGGGTACGCCCGCGACCTGCGGGTTCATCGGATCAGCGTCCCGATCGACTCGCCGCTCAGAGCCTTGCGGATGTTGCCCGGCTCCATCAGATCGAACACCCGGATCGGGAGACCGTTGTCCTTGCAGAAGGTGATGGCAGTGAGGTCCATGACCCGCAAGTCCTTGGCCACGACTTCCATGAAGGAGACCTCGTCGTAGCGGGTGGCCGAGGGGTCGAGCCGCGGGTCGGCGGTGTAGACGCCGTCCACCCCGCCGTGGGTCCCCTTGCACAGCAGCGATGCCTCGATCTCGGCAGCTCGAAGGGCGGCCGAGGTGTCCGTGGTGAAGTACGGGTTGCCCATGCCGGCGGCGAAGACCACGACACGGCCCTTCTCGAGGTGCCGGATGGCCCGGCGCCGGATGTAGGGCTCGGCCACCTCGGCCATCTGGACGGCCGAGAGGACCCTCGTGGCCTGGCCGTGCTGCTCCAGCGCGTCCTGAAGGGCAAGGGCGTTGATGACCGTGCCGAGCATCCCCATTGTGTCGGAGGTGGCCCGGTCCATCCCGGCCCCGGCGCCGGTGGTCCCCCTCCAGATGTTGCCCCCGCCCACCATCACGGCGAGCTCGAGGTCGAGGTCGGAACGGGTCTGAGCGATCTCGCGGGCAAGTTGCTCCACGGCAGCGGCATCGATGGTCTCGTCAGACGCCGACGAGGCCAGGGCCTCGCCCGAGAGCTTCAGGATGATCCGCTGAGTTTGGCCCACCGTCACTCAGTCGCCGACGACGACCTGGGCGAATTCCGTCACCGTGGCGTCGCCGAGCAGTTTGCCGATGGTCTGCTTCTCGTCCTTGATGAATGGCTGGTCGAGAAGGACCCGCTCCTTGTACCAGCCGTTGAGCCGACCCTCGATGACCTTGGGCAACGAAGCCTCGGGCTTGCCCTCGTTGAGGGCGATCTTCTCGATGGTCTCACGCTCGGCGGCCACCTCGGCCTCCGGCACGGCGTCCCGGGTGATGTACAGCGGGCGGGCGAAGGCGATGTGGGCCGCGATGTCGTGGGCGAGATCCTTCGCGCCTCCGGCAACGGCCACGGCCACGGCGTTCACACCACGGCCGGCTTGGAGGTGCAGGTAGGAGTCTACGGTGCCATCGGCCGGGGCCTCGATGCGGACGACCTGACCGAGGGAGATGTTCTCCTTCAGCTTCACCTTCATGGAGTCGAGCTCGTCACTACGTTCGTTGACGGCGTCGACCCCTTTGGTGGCCACCAGGTCGGCAAGCTCGTTCACGAAGGCGACGAACTCCTCGGACTTGGCCACGAAGTCGGTTTCGGAGCGCAGTTCGACGATGGCGACCACCTTGTCGGAGGTCCCGATGGCGACGGCGCCTTCGGAGGCCTCACGGTCGGCGCGCTTGGCTTGGCTTGCCAGGCCTTTCTCGCGGAGCCAGGTCACAGCCTTGTCCATGTCCCCGTCGTTCTCCTCGAGGCCGCGCTTGGCGTCGAGCATGCCGACCCCGGTCAGTTGACGGAGCCTCTGGACGTCTTTGGCGGTAAATGCGGACACGGTCAGACCTCCTCGGTCACAGTGGTGGCGGGAGCCTCGGCCGGAGCCTCGGCGGCAGGTGCGGCCGGCGCAGCAGCAGCAGTCTCGCCGGCAGGAACCTCAGGGGCGGCCTCGGCAGCTGGTGCGGGAGCCTCAGGGGCGGCCTCGGCAACAGGCGAAGCTGGTGCGGATGTCGGAGCCGCAGGAGCCTCGGCGGCCGGAGCCGCAGGAGCCGCAGGAGCCGCAGGAGCCGCAGGAGCCGCAGGAGCCGCAGGGGCGGCGGGTACCTTGGCGGCCGGGGCCGGGCGGTTCTGGGCGATGAAACGGCCCTCGGTGACGGCGTCGGCGATCACGCGGCAGAGCAGCGCACCCGAACGGATGGCATCGTCGTTGCCCGGAATCACGTGGGTGATCACGTCAGGATCACAGTTGGTGTCGACCACAGCGACGACCGGCAGGCCCAGCTTGTTGGCCTCGGTGACCGCGATGTGCTCCTTGTTGGTGTCGATCACGAAGATGGCGTCGGGCAGCTTGTCGAGTCCGCGGATGCCGCCCAAGTTGCGCTGGAGCTTCTCGAGCTCACGTGAGTGACGTAAGGCCTCCTTCTTCGGCATGGCCTCGAAGTCGCCGGCCTTTTCCATGGCCTCGAACTCCTTCATGCGCTTCACCCGGGTGGAGACCGTCTGGAAGTTGGTGAGCATGCCGCCGAGCCAACGCTCGTTCACGTAGGGCATGCCGCAGGCGTCGGCGTAGACGGCGACCGGTCCCTGGGTCTGCTTCTTGGTCCCGACGAACAGGACCGTTCCCCCTCCGGCGATGAGGTCCCGGATGTAGGCATACGACTCCTCGATACCCTTCATCGTCTGCTCGAGGTCGATCAGGTAGATCCCGTTGCGCTCGCCGATGATGAATCGGCGCATCTTGGGGTTCCATCGACGGGTCTGATGCCCGAAGTGGACGCCCGCGCCCAACAGCTGCTTCATGGTGATGACGGCCATATGACTGCTCCTTGTGACGGTTGTTCCCCGACGGCAGCACCCCTCGGGAGGGGCGACCGTGGACGCGGTCGGGTGCGACTAGATACCGCTTGGACGACCCACCGGACGGTGGGACCTGACCATGCTAGTGCCCGCAGGCGCGTGCCTCCACTCGGCCCGTCGGTGCGACGCACCCGGGGCCGGGGCCGGCTAAGTGACGGCGGGAGTGGCGACGGCTGCGGTGCCGCGCAACTTCCGGCCCGCCCCTTCTGGGCGGTCGGCCAGTTTGGCCCGTAGCTGCAGCACGGCCTTGGTGTGGATCTGACACACCCGGCTCTCGGTCACACCGAGGATGTCGCCGATCTCGGCGAGGGTGAGGCCCTCGTAGTAGTAGAGAGTGAGGACGGTCTTCTCCCGATCGGCCATCTCCGTAACCGCTTTGACCAGGGCCTCCTTGGTCTCCTTGACCTCGAAGGTGTCCATCGGCCCAGCGGTGGCGTCTGGCAGGGACTCGCCCAGGGTGGAGCGGTCGGAGTGGTCGCCGCCCCGAAACACCTCGTCGAGGGCGACCACGCCCACAAAAGAGATCTTGCGAAGGGTGGTCTGGAACTCCTCGTCGCTCATCTCGAGGTCGGCGGCGACCTCGGCATCGGTCGGCGTGCGGTGGAGGCTGGCCTCTAGTTTGGAGTACGACTGCTCGACAGCACGGGCCTTGGCCCGCACGGAGCGAGGCACCCAGTCGATGGAGCGGAGCTCGTCGATGATGGCACCCTTGATACGGGGCACGGCGTAGGTCTCGAACTTGATGTTGCGGGCCGGCTCGAACCGCTCGATGGCGTCGATCAGACCGATGATGCCGTAGCTGGCGAGGTCAGCCTCGTCGACGTGGCGGGGCAGGCCGACCGACACCCGGCCGGCCACGTACTTGACCACCGGGGCGTAGTGCACGATGAGCTGGTCGCGCAGTGCCTTTGCACTCGTCTTCTTGTATTCGGCCCACAGGGCGTCGATGCCGTGCCCAGCCGAATCGAGTTGCGTCGCCAATTGTCCCCTTAGGCCCGTGGATGCGTCCCTGAATACACCGATCGCAGGCGCTCCTTGCTGACATGAGTGTAGACCTGCGTGGTCTGCAGGCTGGCATGGCCGAGCAATTCCTGCACCACCCGGAGATCGGCACCCCCGTCGAGGAGGTGGGTGGCGAAGCTATGGCGGAGAGCATGAGGATGGGTGGGCACGGGCGACCGGCGATCGAGAATCCGTCGTACGTCCCGCGAACCGAGGCGGTTGCCCCGCCCGTTGAAGAACAGTGCACCCCCCGGTGACGTGGTCGTGGCCATGGCGGAACGGGGCCCGGCCAGCCAGGCACGCACGGCGGCCACGCAGACGTCGTGGACCAGCACCCGGCGTTGTTTGGAGCCCTTCCCGGTCACCGTGACAACGCCCCGGCCGAGATCGAGGTCGTCGACGTCGAGGCCGCACAGCTCGGCCACCCGCATTCCGCTCCCGTACAGGAGCTCGAGCACGGCATCGTCCCGAACATCCCTCGGGAGCGGTTCCGCCCGCACGTCGCCCGGCCGCCCGCAATCGCCTCCGTCGTGTTCGTCGTCGGGCACAGTCGGCGACTCGAGAAGCCGGTCCAACTCGGAGTGACCCAGGACCCGGGGCAGCCGGGAGTCGGGCGACGGGGCCGAGAGTCGCACCGACGGGTCGTGAGTGACCAGGCCCCGTCGTGCGCACCAGCTGAAGTAGGAGCGCAACGAAGCCGCCGTACGTGAGATGGTGGCCTTGGCGTAGCGACGGGTGGCCAGGAAGGCAAGGTACCGGCGGAGGGTGATCCGGTCGACACCAGCCGGACCGGAAGCTCCCCCGCGACCGGCCCACTCGGCGAACCGCTCGACGTCGGAGGCGTAGGCGCGGACGGTGTCCGGCGACAGACCCGCGACCGAGCGGCGATAGGCCTCGATCTCCCAGTCCACACGTCGAGCGTACCGGCGGCGACCGCCTCAACCGGTGCACCTGCCCCACCCAGGGTTCCTGCCAGCGGGTTGTCCCACGCGTCTGGTCGGCGAGGGCTATCGTCTGCCCGAGGCAGCACCGGTCACGGCGATCCCGGGGGGATGTCGTGACGCAGAAACGACGAGTCATCGACCACGCAGTACGGACCAGCACCGCATCCAACAAGCCACCGGCACCGCCGGGGCCACCGCCCAAAGGGGGACCATGACTGATCGCATCGACCGCCGCTCGTTCCTGGCGAAGAGCGCCGTCGCCGGGGCAGGCATCGCCGCCGGCAGCGTGCTTGCCGCCTGTGGAAGCTCCGGCTCCGGCTCGACCTCGACCACCTCGGGCGGCTCGACCGGGACTCATCCCAATGGGGTCTCGTCCGCGACACCCAAGACCGGCGGCTCGCTCAACTTCGGGGTCGACGCCGAGGAGAAGGGGTTCTCCCCCACCCAGGGGACCTTCGACGAAGTGGGGATCCTGTACGCCCGGACGGTGTTCGACACCCTCATGATCCTCGACAACAGCGGGTTGCCCCAGCCCAATCTGGCCCAGTCCGTCACCTCCAATGCCGACGGCACGGTATGGACCATCACCATGCGGCCGAACCTCAAGTTCCACAACGGTGCCACCTGCGACGCGTCCGCGGTGGCCGCCAACTTCAAGGCTCACCAGGCCTCACTGCTGACCGGGCCGGCCCTCACCCCGCTCCAGTCGGTGGTCGTCACCAGTCCGCTGGTGGTCACCATCACCATGAAGACACCGTGGGTGCCGTTCGACTACTACCTGTGCGGTGGCATCGGCAGCCAGTTCGCCTTTATCGCCGAGCCCACCTGGCTGGCCACCGGCAGTCAGACCAACCCGATCGGCACGGGGCCGTTCATCTTCCAGGAGTGGGTGCCGAACGCCCACTTCACCGCGACCAGGAACCCCAACTACTGGCGGACCGGCATGCCCTACCTGGACAGCATCACCTACAAGCCCATTCCTGACGCCGACCAGATCCTGGCCAGCCTCAACTCGGGCGTGATCGACATCATGCACTCCGACACCGCCTCGACCATCGTGCAGTTGCGGACCAACACCTCACTGGCCTACATCGACGACTCCCAACACGTAGCCGGCGAGCCCGACATGGCCTGCATGCAGCTGAACATGTCGAAGGCGCCGTTCAACAACCTCAAGTTGCGCCAGGCCATGGCCTACGCCACCAGTTCGGAGCAGTACGTGAAGGTCATCGACCAGGGGGTGAACCAGACGTCGAACGGTGTCTTCACCCCGGGTTCTCCGTACTACCTGACCAACAATGGCTACCCCAAGTTCAACCTGGCCAAGGCGAAGCAGCTGGTGTCCGAAGTCAAGGCGTCGGGAGGGTCCGTGGCGTTCACCCTCGGGCACACGCCGGACCCCAAGGGCAGCCAGATCGGCCAGTTCCTCCAGCAGCAGCTGCAATCGGCGGGCATGGTAGTCACCCTCCAGGGGGTCCTCCAGGACTCGATCATCAATGTCGCCCTGACCGGTGCCTACCAGGCCCTGACCTGGCGGCAGTTCGGTGCGGTGAACCCTGATCTCAACTACATCTTCTGGACGCCCAACAACGCCAGCACACCCGGATTCGCCATCAACATGGCCCGCAACACCGACCCGGCCATGCAGACGGCGTTGATCCAGGGACGCCAGTCCAAGGACACGGCCACCCAGGTATCCGCCTACCAGCAGGTGAACAAGTTGCTGTCCCAGGACATCCCGTATGTCTGGAACGACCGCACACTGTGGGCCATCGGGGCTCATCCGAACGTGCAGAACTTCAACAACCCGACGACGCCGGCCGGCGGCAAAGCCTTCGGCATGATCGGGGGGGCCATCTGGCCCCAGCAGATCTGGCTCTCCTGAGCGCCTTCGCAACTGCAGTCCTTAACGACCGCCCCGCCCCTGCCGGGTGGGGCGGTCGTGTCATGATCGGGCCATGAGTCGCATCCTGATCGTCGAGGACGACGAACGGATCCGGTCCTCCATGCGCCTCGCCCTCGAAGATGAGGGCTACACCGTCGACGACGTGGGGAGCGGCGAGGAGGCGGTCGACCGTTTCGAGGAGGAGCCGGCCGAGCTCGTCCTGATCGACCTGATGCTGCCGGGCATGGACGGCTTCGAGGCGTGCCGCGTCCTGCGACGCAGCTCGACGGTGCCGGTCATCATGGTGACCGCCCGCTCCGATACCCACGACGTGGTTGCCGGTCTGGAGGCCGGGGCGGACGATTATGTCACCAAGCCGTTCGCAGCCAAGGAGCTCGCGGCCCGCATCCGGGCACTGTTGAGGCGGTCGCGCCACGAGGGCGAGGCGTCGGCGGTGCTCAGCTTCGGCGACGTCGAGATCGAGCCCGATGCCGGGGTCGTGCGTCGGGCCGGCACCGAGGTGCACTGCACCCGCACCGAGTTCCGCCTCTTATGCGAGCTGGCCAACCACCCCGGAAAGGTGCTGAGCCGCGAGCAGCTGCTCGAGCGGGTCTGGGGCTACGACTACTTCGGCGACGGTCGCCTGGTCGACGTCCACGTCCGGCGCCTGCGCACCAAGGTCGAGCCCGATCCGGCCACACCGCAGTTCATCCTCACCGTACGGGGCATGGGCTACAAGCTGGCGGTCTGAGCGGTGTCCGACGACGGCGCCACGACCGGTGGCGCCACTCAACCGCCCCGCGAGGACAGCTCCCGACTGTCGGGCCGCCTCGGGCTGCGTGCCCGGGTGACCCTCACCTTCGCCATCGCCGCGTTCGGACTTTCCGCGTTGATGGCCGGCATCACCTACTTCACGGCCAGGGCCACCTTCCTTAATGAGCGCCTGTCCACCGAGCAGCGCCAGGCCTTCGCCAACGCCGCCCTGGTGCAGAACGCCCTCCGCTCCCCCACCACCCAGGTCACCCAGCTGATCGAGTCGGTGGACACCCTGCCCGGTTCCCGCTCGGTGGTGCGCACTGGCGGCCAGTGGTATGCCACGTCGATCTCGGTGAGCCAGAGTGCCATCCCGCGCGCCGAGCGGGACCTGGTCCTGTCGGGCACGCCCGCCACCCAACGGTTTGAGCTGGCCGGTACGCCCCAGCAGGTGATCGGGGTCCCGCTGCCCGCCGTGCACTCCGCCTACTTCGAGGTCTTCTCACTCGACGAGTTGGCCGGCACCCTGCGGGCATTGGCCATCGCACTGGCCGGCGCCGCCCTGGTCACGACCCTGGCGGGCGCGGCGGTGGGCCGCTGGGCCAGTTCCCGGGCACTGCGCCCGCTCGCCGGCCTGACCGACGCGGCGGTGGCGATCGCCGGTGGCGAGCTCGACACCCGGGTGGAAACCGGTGACGACCCCGACCTCGAGGAGCTGGCCTCAGCCTTCAACCAGATGACCGCCAACCTCCAGGACCGTATCGAGCGGGAGGCCCGGTTCACCTCCGATGTGAGCCACGAGCTGCGGTCGCCTCTCACCACCCTGACGGCCACGGTCTCGGTGCTCGAGAGCCACCGGGCGGAGCTTGCCCCCCGGGCCCAGCGCGCGCTCGACCTCCTTGACGGCGACCTCCGACGGTTTACCCGGATGGTTGACGACCTCCTCGAGATCTCCCGGTTCGACGCCGGGTCGGCCGAGCTCTCCCTCGATGAGGTCGACCCGGGCGAGTTGGTCCGCCGGGCCGTGACTGCCGCTGCACCGGTCGGCGCCGACGGGGTGCGCGGGTCGGTGACCTTCCCGGTGGAGGTCGGCCCAGGTGTGGGCGGGCTCCGCCTGGCTGTCGACAAGCGCCGATTCGAGCGGGTGATGGCCAACCTGATGGAGAACGCCGCCTTCTATGCCGGGGGGGTCACCCGGGTCCGGGTGGAGCGCCAGCCCGGCACGATCGCCGGCGTCCTCACTCCGGCCGATGCCATCCGGGTGTCCGTCGAGGACCACGGCCCGGGCGTGCCGGATTCCGAACGCCCCCACCTGTTCGAGCGGTTCTATCGGGGCGGCCGCGCCGGCCATCGGGCGTCCGGCCAAGGGACCGGGCTCGGCCTGTCCCTGGTGGCCGAGCACGTCACACTCCACGGTGGCCGGGTCTGGAGCGAGGGGATGCCCGGTGGAGGTAGCCGCTTCATTGTCGAGCTCCCTCTTCACCCCGACAGGGCCGGTTCCCCATCGCTGCTCCGCGGGGAGATCCGGTGATCCGGGTCCGGTCTCGTGCGCTCGCCGCGCTGGTGGCGGCGGCCGTGGCCCTGAGCCTGGCCGCGTGCGGTATCCCCACCGCGTCGGCACCCTCGCCAATCGCCAAGTCCGATGTCCCCTACCACCTGCTCAACCCGCCGAACACGACCACTACGTCCCCCGGCGCACCGCCGGCCGTGGGGGTGCCCGTGGTGATCTATCTGGTGGCCCCCGACGGTCACCTGGTGGCAGCCACCCGCGAGGTGGCCGTCCCGGCATCGCTCACCCAGGTGGTCGGCGCCCTGCTCGCCGGCCCCACGGCCACGGAATCGGCGGCCGGTATCCAGTCGTTCCTCGATCCGACCGGGGTACAGGTCTCATTGGCCCCGGCCGGAGGGGTGGCCACCGTCAACTTCACCACCAATCCGATCCTGGTGGTGGGCCCGGATCAGACCCTGGCCCTCTCCCAGGTCGTCTACACCTTGACCCAGCTGCCGGGGGTCGCCGGAGTGAATTTCGCCATCGCCGGCAAGGCGATCGAGGTGCCGACCGCGGCGGGCGCCCAGGTGCCGGGCCCGGTCGGGCGGACCGACTACGCGGCCCAGGCGCCCCTCCCCTGATCGGGACTTCTCCCAGTCCGAACCCCCGGCCGAACGGCCACGATGCAGTCGGGCCCTGTGGGCGGACGAGTCGTCAGGCGGCCAGCGACCACTCCACCCGGGGGGCGTCGTTCCAGAGGTGCTCGAGGTCGTAGAAGGCGCGGGCCTCGTCCATGAACACGTGGACGAGGAAGTCGCCGTAGTCCATCAGGACCCAGTAGGCGTCGTCGAGGCCCTCGATACGGTAGGGCGATCGACCGCAGGTGAGTTTCACCTGCCGCTCGATCTCGTCGACGATCGTCTTTACCTGACGCGTGTTCTGTCCGTTGGTGACGACGAACGCGTCAGTCACCCCCAGCAGGTCACCCATGGCGAGGATGACCGTCTCCTCGCCCGACTTGGCGTCGGCGGCGCGGGCGGCCACGACGCACTCGTCGGGGATGTCGGGCGCGGACGTGCCCGAGGCGGGGGTGGGGTCGGTGGCGGTCAAGGTTTGCCTCCTTCTGGCGCCGGGGCGCCGGGGTGCGGAACGGACGGCGACGATGTGCTGGCGAGTGTTGGGGTGGATGGGACGACGAGGGCGGTGATCGAGGACGTGGCGACGACGCCGGAAGCCGGCACCGGACGGCTGCGGGCCAGGCTCACCACCACGATGGTAAGGCCCAGGCTGACGGCTACAACCGCGACGCACAGCCAGGCCACCCTCCGCCGTTGGCGGCGGGCTTCCCTGAGGGTGATCCGGGAGTCGCCGCCACCCGGTCCCGTGTCCCCCTGGGCAGCGGCAGGAGGGCTGTCGGGGAGGTCGGCGGTCTCGTCCGTGGAGCCATCCTCCAAGGGAGCGCCCGGCGGATCGGCAGCGGGTGGTGTCACCGTTACATCACTTGGTTCCGGCGGCAACGGGACTTGCGGCGGTGGGTTGTTGTCCGACTCGGTGGGGGTCAGCCGCACAGTCATCTACCCGTAGCGTACAGACCCCGCTCAGATATGCAATGGATGACGGCGTCGGGCACCAGCCCCTCGACCGATCCTCCGGACTCGAGCATCGACCGCAGGTCGGTGCTCGACACGTCGACCGGGGCGACCGCCACCCGGACCGAACCCCATCCGGTCGGCGGCTCGACGCGGGGTACCCCGGGCCGGTCCACCACGGCCAGGGTCACCAGGTCACGCAAGGCTTCGTGGTCGCGCCAGGTGTCGAGGGCGGCCACCACATCGGCCCCGACCACCACGTAGAGCTCGGCACCCGGCTCGGTGTCGAGCAGCTGGCGCACGGTGTCGATCGTGTAGGACGGTCCGCCGCGGTCGATCTCGATTCGCGATGCCTCGAGCGTGGGCCGGTCATCGAGGGCGGCCACCACCATGGCGAACCGGTCCTCGACCGGCGTCACCGGGCGGTCCTGCTTCTGCCACGGGTGGTTGGCCACCACCACCAGCATCCGGTCGAGACCGAGGGCGGCCGTCACCGCCTCGGCCACCTCGACGTGCCCCAGGTGGATCGGGTCGAAAGTGCCTCCGAAGATCCCAATCCTCGGTCCGCCAGCCGTCACCTCAGGTGCCGGTCAGGGCCGCCACCACCGGGGCGAACGCCTCCATCTCCGCCTCGTGCACGACCACATACGAGAAGCCCCAGCGCTCCCGGCGTTCGACCAGCCGCTCGGTGATCTGCTCGATGGTGCCGATGAGGGCGATGGGCGAGCCATCGATCTGTTCGGCCGAGACCGACATCATCGAGGAGAGGCGCTCGATGGCGTCTTCGCGGTCGGGCACGATCTGGACCAGGAACGTCAGCACCTGCAGTTCGAGGTCGTCGAACCGGTCGCCCGCCGCCTCGCGGACCCAGTCGATGCGCTGGTCGTAATACTCGGCGGTCGTCGTCGCGAGGACCTCAGCGCCCACGTGACCGGCGGCCAGGCTCGGATTGACGCCCACGATGTCGGCTTCCCGGGCGGCGATCCCGAGGACCCGTTTGCCACCTCCGCCGATGATGACCTTCGGATAGGGCCGGCTGTGGGGCAGCGGGGCCCCGACCGCACCGGCAATCGTGTAGTGCTCTCCCGCTAAGGTGGCCGCCCCGGTCGACCAGAGCGACTTCATGACGGCCAGGCTTTCGGCCATGCGGCTGATCCGGACGCCGGGCGGGTCGTTGGGGATGCCCGACTGCTCGTAGTCCGTGGTCATCCACCCCGCGCCGAGGCCGAACTCGACCCGCCCTTCGGACATCAGGTCGAGCGTGGCGATCTCCTTGGCCAGCACGATCGGGTGGCGGTAGTCGTTGCCGAAGACCAACGAGCCGACCTTCAGCGCGCTGGTGGCCTCGGCCGCAACGGTCAGCGCCACCAGGGGTCCGAACTGGTCCTCGAAGTGGTCGGGAATGAACAGGGTCGAGTAGCCGAGGCCCTCGATGGTGCGGGCCAGGTCCCGCCACGAGGCACCGGACGAGGCGTTGGAGAACTGCACGGCGAAGCGGAAGGGGGCCATGTCCCGAGCCTAGAGCCCGAGGCTTTACGCTGTGGGGGTGGCACCTCCGACTTCCACCTCCGACGCGGGCAACCTTTGGGCACCGGACTCGTGGCGCTCCCAGCCGGCCGCGCAGCAGCCGAACTGGCCCGACGAGGGCGCCCTCAAGCAGGTCCACGCCAAGCTGAGCGGGCTGCCTCCCCTTGTATTTGCCGGTGAGGCCCGCCATCTGACCCGGTCACTGGGACAGGCAGCCGACGGTCGGGCCTTCGTTCTCCAGGCCGGAGACTGTGCCGAGTCGTTCTCCGAGTTCACCGCTGACGGCATCCGCGACAAGCTCAAGGTGATCCTCCAGATGGCCGTCGTCCTCACCTACGGCGCCGGGCTGCCGGTGGTCAAGGTCGGCCGAATCGCCGGGCAGTTCGCCAAGCCCCGCAGCTCGCCCACCGAACAGGTCGGCAATGAGGTGATCGACTCGTTCCGCGGGCACATGGTCAACGACGACCTACCCGAGCGGTCGGCGCGGGTGCCCGACCCCACCCGGCTGGTGACCGCCTACGAGCAGGCCGTGGCCACCTTGAACCTGCTGCGAGCCTTCACCAAGGGCGGCTTCGCCGACCTCAGTCAGATCCACGCCTGGAACCAGGAATTCGTTGCCAGCTCCACCGAAGGGCGCCGCTTCGAGTCCATCGCCGAGGGCATCGACAGCGCACTGCGGTTCATGGACGCCTGCGGCATCAATCTCACGGCCGAGGACACCCTCCATCAGGTCGACTTCTGGACGAGCCACGAGGCCCTCATCCTGGACTACGAGGAGGCCCTCACCCGAAAGGACTCGTTGACGGACGATTGGTACGACTGCTCGGCTCACATGCTCTGGGTCGGCGAGCGCACCCGGCAGATCGAGGGCGCTCATGTCGAGTTCCTCTCCGGCATCCACAACCCCGTCGGGACCAAGATCGGGCCGACGGCGTCGATCGATGACGTCCTGGCCCTGTGCGAGCGACTCAACCCGGACCGTGTGCCCGGTCGACTGACACTGATCACCCGGTTCGGCGTCGACGCCATCGACGAGCACCTGCCGGCCCTCCTGCGGGCCGTCGCGGCCGAGGGCCACCCCGTGGTGTGGATGTGCGACCCGATGCATGGCAACACCTTCACCGCCGAGGGCGGCCAGAAGACCCGCCGCTTCGACGACATCATCGGCGAACTCCAGAGCTTCTTCCGGATCCACCGCGAGGTGGGCACCTGGCCGGGTGGCGTCCACATCGAATTGACCGGTGACGACGTGACCGAGTGCCTGGGTGGTGTCGAGGACATCGTCGAGGGCCAGCTCAGTCAGAACTACACCACCACCTGCGACCCGAGGCTCAACGGACGCCAGTCCCTCGACCTGGCCTTCCGCGTCGCCGACCTACTGCGCGGCTAACCCGCCCGGGGTGCCGGCCGGGAACAACCGTTCAGTAAGCCCAGGTCAGGCGGGGGTCATTGACCCGGCCCGAACCGGAACCCACAATGGTGCGGGCAGCCCCACCGACCACCGCACGGTCGCAACCACCCTGTTGGACGGCGCCCCCGTCCGCGCCCCGATCATTGGAGCCAACTGCCTATGCCCCGATTCCGTTCGCCACATCGACGATCCACCCGAGGATGGCGACGCTCGGGACCGGGGATCGTGGTGGCCGTAGTGGCGATCGAGATCCTGTGTGGAGGGGTTGCCGCTGCGTCCGGCACGACGAGCGCGACGAGCGCTGCATCCACTTCGACGACCACTTCGACGACCACCTCGACGACCACCTCGACGACCACCTCGACGACGTCGGTACCGGCACGGCCGGCCCCTTTGGCAGGGCAGGCTGCCGCAGTCGCGTCGCCCGCCGCGACCACGTCGGTATCCGCCTACTGGGTGGTGGCCAGTGACGGGGGAATCTTCGCGTTCGGGGGGGCTCCGTTCTACGGCTCGACCGGGAACATCCACCTGAACAAGCCGGTCGTCGGCATGGCCGCCGCCTCCCCGACCGACTTCGGCGGCTACCGCGAGGTGGCTTCCGACGGTGGGATCTTCGACTATGGCAACTCGCAGTTCTTCGGGTCGACCGGCAACATGAGCCTCAACAAGCCGATCGTCGGCATGGCCGCCACTCCTTCGGGTAACGGCTACTGGCTGGTGGCTGCCGACGGCGGCATCTTCGCCTATGGCGACGCCGCGTTCTACGGGTCGACCGGGAACATCCACCTCAACCAGCCGATCGTCGGTATGGCGTCCACGTCGGACGGCCACGGCTACTGGCTGGTGGCCTCCGACGGCGGCATCTTCGCCTATGGCGACGCCACGTTCTACGGGTCGACCGGGAACATCCACCTGACCGAGCCGATCGTGGGCATGGCCGCCACCCATTCGAACCATGGCTATTGGCTGGCGGCCGCCGACGGAGGCATCTTCGCGTACGGCAATGCCGGGTACCACGGCTCGCTCGGCTCGATCCCGCAGAGCCGGCCCATCGTGGGCATGGCGGCGACAGCCGACGGTGGTGGTTACTGGTTCACCAACGACAACGGGGCAGTCACCGCCCTGGGCGACGCCACCTACTGGGGCTCGACTCCCCAGGTGCTGTCGGCGCCGGTGGTGGGCATCACCGAGGCCACCGGTGATGGCAGGTTCTCCGGGTCCACCTACCCGTCCGGTTCCTACGGCTACGACATCTCCTATGCGCAATGCCCTTCGGGAGGGGGAACCCTCCCGCCGGCGCCCCACGTGATCGGGATGGTCCAGGTCGAGGAGCCGGGTCACCTCAATCCCTGTCTGGCCCAGGAGGCCGCCTGGGCGGGCGGAGGCCTCAACCTCTACATCTACGCCAACTATGCGATCGCCCCTCCGAGTGGTGACCCGAACTGTGCCAGCACCGCATCACCGGGGGCCTGCGACTACGGCTTCAGTGCCGCCATCCACGCCTTCGACGACGCCTCGGTTGCCGGAGTCAACACCTCCGTGCCGTGGTGGCTCGACGTCGAGGACGCATCGTTCCAAAACCATCAGACCGCCTCGGCCGGATTGGTGCAGGGGATGATCGACGGACTGCACTTTTCCGGCATCAACAGCGTGGGTATCTATGCGAGCCCCGGAAACTGGTCCTCGCTCGTCGGGGCGTATTCGCCCGCGGTCCCCTACTGGGCGGCCGACTGGGGCATCGCACCGTGGACCACGTGCTCGAATATCCGCTCCATTTACTCGGGGCTCCCGACGGGTCCCGTCCAGTTGGTCCAATACAGTTCGCCGTCGGTCAAGATGACCCTGGGCGGAATGGACAGCGCCACCTACGACAACGACTACGCCTGCTGATCACCTACGGGTCGGGGACGCCACTCGTCGCCCCGGACCGTCCCGGCCTCCGCCAGGACTTCAGGCCGACTCGGCTCCAGCTCCGGTCCCGATGGTCATCCACGAACGGCTCGACGAGGTTGTCGGCTCGGTGCCGTCGCCCACTCCCTCGGTCCCCAAGTGGTGAGCCCCGTCGTTGTAGCCGATCAGCTTCCACTCCCCCGCCTCGATCTCCCAGGTGGTGAGGGAGGCGTGCTGGGTCCGCAGCTTCATGCGCGCACCCTGCAGGCCCCCGACCACCGGCAGTTTGGACAACAGGGACGACTCGATCACCCCGGCGTGACACGCCACCACGACCAACTCGCCCGGATGGCGGGCGGCCACCGCGTCGAGTGTGTCCGATACCCGGTTGACGAACCCGGTCCAGCTCTCACCACCCGGAGCGATCACACAACCGGGATCGGTGTCCCAGTCCGGGTTGCCGAACCGGGCGCTGAAGTCGGTCCAGCCGAGTCCGTCGGCCTCGCCGGGGTGGAGCTCGCAGAATCCGCACTCCTCTACCGGCTCCATCGGCCTGACGTCGTCCGGTCCCCGGAGGGCCGGTGCCAGCAACAGTGCGGTCTCGACCGCTCGAGGTAGGACACTGGCGTACAGGGCGTCGGCCCCTGCCAGCTCGCCCGTCTCCGTCAGCCGGTCCGCCAGCAGTGCCACCTGGGCACGACCACGGTCGGTCAGACCGGTGCATCCGATCGGTCCGCCGCACACTCCGGACACGTTGCAGACCGCCTCCCCATGCCGCACCAGCACGATCCGGGTGGCCATGGGTGCCAGGGGCCCCATCGTGCGGATCCCGGCCGGCGGGGCGGGCGAGGGTCCCTCGGGTGCGCCGCTGCCCGCTCCGGTCAGGGCATCGAAACCATCACCGGAGCTGCTCACGACAGCTCTCCCACGAAGTGTTCGAGCTGTCGCAGGGTCCGGCACTCGACCACCTCGTCGCAGTAGTTGGCGTACTCGCCCACCACCGAGTCGCCCGAGTTCCAGTAGGCGCGGGGCTCGGGGTTGAGCCAGTAGACGTGGCGGGCCCGGGCCTTCATCTCTTTGATGACCCACGCCCCGGTCGAGTGGTAGTTGTTCCGGGCGTCACCCAGCAGCAGGATGCTCGTCTTCGGGGTGATCTCCTCGCCCCAGCGCTCCCAGAACACGGTCAGGGCGTGTCCGTAGTCCGAGTGCCCGTCCACCCACACCACGTCGGCTTCGGTGTTGATGCGGTGGACGGCTTCCGACGGGTCGTCGACCCCCTCGAAGAAACTCGTCACCTCATCGATCCCGTCGATGAACACGAAGCTGCGGACCTTCGAGAACTGCGAGCTGATGGCGTGGACCAGGTGGAGGGTGAACCGGGCGAACGAGGCCACCGATCCCGAGATGTCGGCGATGACGATGATCTCGGGCTTCGACGGCCGGGGGTAGCGGAACTTGGGGTCCATCGGCACACCACCCGTCGACAGGGCGTGGCGCATCGTCGAGCGGAAGTCGAGCGGTCCCTTGCGGCCGTGGCGCCGCTTGCGGGCGAGCCGGACGGCGAGCTTGCGCGACAGCGGAGCCAGCGACTTGCGCAGGGCCACCAGCTCGTCGCGGGTGGCGTGCATCACGTCGATGTCCTCAGGCAGCGGCTTTCGGATCGACTTGGCGAGCGCCTCGCTCCCCCGGTCGGCTACCAGCCGTCGGCGGATCTCACTCTCGATCTCCTTGCGCAACTGGTCGATGCGCGACTGGTACTCGTCGCGCAGGAGGCGCTCCTCGAGCGGGGTGAGGGAGACGTCGGGCGGGGCATGCTCCTGTCCGCCTTCTTCGATGTGCGACGAAGCCGACTGTCGGGCCTGGGCGACCAACCGGTCCATGACCTTGTCGAGGTCGAGGTTCCGCAGCGTGCGGTAGAGGTAGTACGTGCCGCCGACCGGGCGTCCCGCCTCCATGCCGGCGTACCGGTCGACTGCCTGGCGGGCCACCGCCTGCACCATGGCGGCATTCGCGCTGAGCAGCGCCTTGTAGAGCATGTCAGCCAGCTCTTCAGGGGTCATGCCTTCGCCGCCACCCCCGCCCCCGCGGCCCTTGCCCTGTCTATTGCCCTGGCCGGGCTGGCTCGAGCCCTCGTCGTCCTCCGACTCAGATCCGGACTCGTCGTCGTCCTCGCCGGTGATGGCGTAGTTGGGGCCGCGCATCGAGAAGTAGATCTCGAAGGCCGTTTCGTAGGCCGGCCAGTGGGTGGACGACTTCACCAGGCTGGCCCCCAGCGTGTACTTGATGGCCTCCCGGTCCTCGAGCGGCACGTGGCGCAGCGTCTCGGCCGCGTCGAGGTGCTCGGTCAGTGACACCGGGATGCCGGCGGCCCGTAGCTCGCCGACGAAGCCGGTCAGGAGGTCGAGCACGTAGGTCCCCGACTCAGCCCGACGTGTCCAGGCCGGCCAGCTCCTTGGCCGCCCGGTCGATGTCCGAGCGGTACTTGAGCAGGATGTTGAGGGTGTCCTTGGCCTGCTCGGCGTCGATTGACTCCACTCCGAGTACCACCAGCGTGCGAGCCCAGTCCAGCGTTTCCGACACCGACGGTGCCTTCTTCAGATCGAGGGACCGGATCGACCGCACGATGCGGGCCACCTGGTCGGCCAGCGCCTGGCTGATGCCGGGCACCCGGGTCTCGATGATGGCCCGCTCGCGCTCCAGCTGCGGGTAGTCGATGTGGAGATAGAGGCAGCGGCGCTTCAGCGCCTCGGACAGCTCGCGGGTGTTGTTCGAAGTGAGGAACACCAGGGGGATCTGGCTGGCCCGGACCGTCCCGAGCTCGGGGATCGACACCTGGTATTCCGACAGGATCTCGAGCAGCAGCGCCTCGGTCTCGAGTTCCACCCGATCGACCTCGTCGATGAGCAGGACGACCGGCTCGGTGGACTTGATGGCCTCGAGCAGCGGCCGGGTGAGCAGGAACTCCTCGGAGAAGATGTCCTCTTCCAGCTCCTGCCACGACTGTCCGGAGTCGGCTTGGATGCGGAGAAGCTGCTTCTTGTAGTTCCACTCGTAGAGGGCCTTGGACTCGTCCAGCCCCTCGGAGCACTGCAGCCGGATCA
>Ga0097691_1000118_pt1 | contig 72115 bp, 64 predicted proteins | sample NGESurdeep072012_8_FD_72858 | JGI IMG/M metagenome (GOLD analysis project Ga0097691, IMG submission 72858) | Arctic peat soil microbial communities from Barrow, Alaska - NGEE Surface sample 210-1 deep-072012 | ecosystem: Environmental > Terrestrial > Soil > Wetlands > Peat ...
TTCCCCCGCAGTCGCCATCGCGTCCTCCGCCAACCGAATCAGAGGATCACGACAGATTCAGCACTTCATCCCATTGTCACGCACTTCTTCACCCGATTGCCCTCTGATAACGGCGGGCGGACCATTGCGCGACTTGCGATTCCCACGTAGGACCCCGGCGCGAACGAGGGCCATCATGGCAGAAAAGGAGCGCGGCCTCACTTACGCGCAAGCCGGCGTGGATATCGACGCCGGCAACCGGATGGTGGAGCTGATCAAGCCGCTGGTGCGCGCGACCGCGCGCCCAGGGGCCGACGCGGAAATCGGCGGCTTCGGCGGCCTGTTCGACCTCAAGCGAGCGGGCTTTACCGATCCCATCCTGGTGGCGGCCAACGACGGCGTCGGAACCAAGGTCAAGATCGCCATCGAAACCGGCCGCCACGACACCATCGGCATCGATCTGGTCGCCATGTCGGTGAACGACCTGGTGGTGCAAGGCGCCGAACCCCTGTTTTTCCTCGACTATTACGCCTGCGGCAAGCTGGAGCCGGAAATCGGCGCCGCCGTGGTCGCCGGCATCAGTATCGGCTGCCGCGAGGCCGGCTGCGCACTGATCGGCGGCGAGACCGCGGAAATGCCCGGGCTCTACCAGGGCGACGACTACGACCTCGCCGGTTTCGCGGTCGGCGCGGTCGAGCGCGGCGCGGTGCTGCCGCGCGCCGATATCGCGGAAGGCGACGTGATTATCGGCCTCGCCTCTTCCGGCGCGCATTCCAACGGCTACTCGCTGGTACGCAAAGTCGTCGCCAAGACCGGGCTGGCCTGGACTGTGCCGGCGCCGTTTTCGCCCGAGCAATCGCTTGGAGAAGCGATCCTGACGCCGACCCGCATCTATGTGAAATCGTGCTTGGCCGCGATCCGCGCGACCAAGGCGGTGAAAGGTCTTGCGCACATCACCGGCGGCGGATTTCCCGACAATATCCCGCGCGTGCTTCCCAAGCGACTTGGCGCGCGCATCGATCTTGCGCGCGTGCCGGTTGCGCCGGTGTTCAAGTGGCTCGCGAGCGAAGGCGGCATTGTCCAACCAGAAATGCTGCGCACCTTCAATTGCGGCATCGGCATGATCGTCATCGCTTCGCCCAAGGACGCTGGCGCGGTCACTGAGGCCTTCACGCGCGCGGGCGAACGGGCGGTGAGCATCGGCGAAGTCGTGCGTGCAGTCGGCGATACGCGCGTCGCTTACGACGGCAAACTCGATCTTGCCGGGTGACGCAAGGTTCGCAAACAATGAGCCGCAAGCGCGTCGCCGTTCTCATTTCCGGCCGCGGCTCCAATATGGCGGCGCTGATCGAGGCCGCGAAAGATAAAAATTATCCGGCCGAAATCGCGCTGGTGGCGTCGAACCGGCCGGACGCACCGGGCCTTGCCACAGCGCGCGCAGCCGGTATCGCCACGGCTATCGTCGATCACGCGACCTACGGCAAGGACAGGCCTGCGTTCGAACGCGCTTTGCAGGCGGTGCTTGAACAACACCGCATCGATCTCATCTGCCTCGCCGGTTTCATGCGGCTGCTCACTCCCGGCTTCGTCAGCCAATGGCAGGACCGGCTGCTCAATATCCACCCGGCCTTGCTGCCGGCCTTCAAGGGGCTCGACACCCACAAACGCGCGCTCGCGGCCGGCGCGAAGCTGCACGGCGCGACCGTGCATTTCGTGATGCCCGAAATGGACTCCGGGCCGATCATCGCCCAGGGCGCGGTCGCGGTGCGCGACAGCGACGACGAGCGCACGCTCGCAGGCCGCGTGCTCGCGGTTGAGCATCGGATTTACCCGCTGGCGCTCAAGCTGGTGGCGGAAGGGCGCGTGCGTGTCGTGGGTGGACGCTGCCTGATCGATGGCGTGCCAGTGCCCGACAGCGCATCCATTGTTCCGGGGGAACCGGGCTGATTTTTCTTCACACTTCAACGTGAATATCCACCGGGCTCCCGGTGTTATAGTTGTTGAACGCCACCGGTCAGAGTGGCCGAACACAGCACGGGGGTTTAGTCATGTTGGGACAGGGCAGCGGGCCGAGACTTATTTTTCCGGGGTTAGCGGGTTTTTACGCATCATGGGCGCCGATTGCAGACACACTGGTCCGCATTGTCGTCGGCATCATGTTTTTGATGCACGTTTCGGGCAAATTTAAAGTTGGAGCCGCGGCGGTTGGCGCCAACATCATGGCGAAGAATGGCCTCGAGCCGGGATTGGTGTTTGCTTACGCCGCCATGTTCCTGGAGACCGTGGGCGGAATCTGCATCATCATCGGCCTGTTCACGCGCTTCTTCGCCGCTGCGCTCGCTATCGAGATGGGCCTCGCTTTGCTGTTTGTCCACCTTGCGAAAGGCTACGCCGCCGGGGCGGGCGGATACGAATACGTTCTGTTGATCGGAATCGTAATGTTCGCGATCGCCATCCGCGGCGGCGGCCCCTACTCGGTCGACGCCAAGATCGGCAAGGAACTCTAAAGAACAATTGCGCAGGGCGCGTGCTGGCTTAAGCCGCGCGCGCCCTGCGCACCCACACTTTGTTGTCGTGGAACGCCGCGCCGCCATAGGGCGCGATCGAGTCCGCGCCGGTCAGCGTATTGATGCCGCAGCCGTCGGCGTAAGCCGAATTCGGCCAGATCGACTCGGCAATCAGCACGCCGCGGCGCACGCCGGGAAACAGCCGCGCGTGCAGCCGCACCTCGCCGCGCTTATTGCCCAGCACCACGTAATCGCCGTCGCCGATCCCGTGCGCCTTGGCATCGTCGGGATGCATCATCACATTCGGGCGCTTCTCCTGCGCCAGCGAGGTCGGGGTCTCGTTGAAGGTCGAGTTGAGGAAGCCGCGCGCCGGCGAGGTGGCCAATCGAAACGGATGCGTCGCGTCCGCCTCCTCGATCGACCGCCAATGATCCGGCAGGCCCGGCATCTCGGCCACCGGCCCGCTTTGATAGGGACTGCGGAACGGCACGTTTTCCCAATCAGGTTTGAAGCGGAACTTGCCGTCGGGCCAGGCAAAGCCCTCAAGATAGTGCGACTGCGCGAACGGCGGCTGGCAGTCGAGCCAGCGATTGGCTTCGAGTTCGGCGAGCGTGCAGCGCTTCGACACAAGCAGCATCTGGTCAATCAGTTCGCGCGGGCTCATGGCAAAGCCCGGATGCTCGGCGCCGACGCGCTTGGCCAGGCCTGAGATCACCTCGTGATTGTTGCGGCATTCGCCCGGCGGCTCGACCAGCTTGGGGCCCAAAATGATGTACTGGTGGCCGCCGCCGCGATAGATGTCGTCGTGCTCCAGGAACGTGGTGGCCGGCAGCACCACGTCGGCCATTTTTGCCGTTTCGGTCATGAACTGCTCGTGCACACAGACAAACAAGTCCTCGCGCGCAAAGCCGCGCTTGACTTGAGTTTGATCGGGCGCCACCGACAGTGGATTGGTGTTCTGGATGATGAGCGCCATGACCGGCCCACCGCCCTGCAGCGCTTCGCGCTCGCCGGTCAGGATCGCGCCGATGCGCGACTGGTCGAGCACGCGCACCGAGCGGTCGAACCGGTCAAGCCCCTCGATCATGGTCTTGTCGAGCTTGAAGATGTCGGCATTGTTGTGGAAAGCGCCGCCGCCTTCCAACTGCCAAGCGCCGGTCACCGCCGCAATACAGCTTGCCGCATGCATATTAGCCGCGCCGTTGCGCGAGCGCGAGAACCCGTAGCCGAGCCGGAAATAGGCGCGCTTGCGCTCGCCAATGAGCTTGGCGAATGCCTCGATCGTTTCCATCGGCGTGCCGGTGATGCTTGAGGCCCACGCCGGATCGCGGTCACGCAGATGCGCTTCGAGTTCGCGCGGCACATCGGTATAGCGATTGAGATAATCCCAATCGGCGTTGCCGTCGCGGAACAGGCAATGCATCACCGCGCAGGCGAGTGCGGCATCGGTGCCCGGCTTCACCAGCACCGGCAGATCGGCCTGCTCCATGGTGCCGTTCATATAGATGTCCACCGCCGCGATCTTGGCACCGCATTCCTTGCGCGCGTGGACGGCGTGGGTCATCACATTGACTTGGGTGTTCACCGCATTGGTGCCCCAGATCACCACCAGATCGGATTTCGCCATTTCGCGCGGATCGGGCCCGGCGATGCGTCCCGTCCCGGCGGCAAAGCCGCTATAGGCCGGATTGACGCAGATGCTGGAGTGGAAACCGGAATATTTCTTGGCGTGGCGCAGCCGGTTAATGCCGTCGCGCATCACCAGGCCCATGGTGCCAGCATAGTAATAGGGCCACACCGCTTCGGCACCGTGGCGCTGCTCAGCCTGCAGAAATTTCTCAGTGACAAGGTCGAGCGCGTCGTCCCAGGAGATCGGCGCGAATTCGCCTGCGCCCTTGGCGCCGACGCGCCGCAGCGGATGCAGCAGACGGTCGCTGTGATGCTCGCGCTCGGCGTAGCGCGCGACCTTCGCGCAGATCACGCCGGCGGTATAGTCGTTGTCCTTCGAGCCGCGCAGGCGCCCGATGGTGCGCTCGTCGATCAGCTCGACTTCGAGCGCGCAGGTCGACGGGCAGTCGTGCGGACAGGCGGAATAGCCGATCCGCGTTGCATTCGGGAGCCGGACAGTCTCGTTCATCGCGCTCCCATGATAGCGGATCGTTATCGAGTCTGATCAGTTATTGTTGAATCATAACTCTAAATAACATTTTCGTTTGCGCATGATCTTTTCCGAAAACCGGTTCCCACTTTTCGGGATCATGCGCTAGACTTCGCTCACGGCTGTTGCCCGCGATCGCCGCCAGGCACCGCCCACCAGCAGCACCAGCACGGCGCCGAGCGCGGCCGCGGCATATTCGACTTTATGTGCGACCTCCGGACCGAACTTGCCGGTGAGATAGCCGACCGAGACCGGATCGGTGGCGATCACCTCGCCGACGATCCAGCCGAGCAGAGCGGCGCCCGCCCACACCAGAATCGGAAACTTATCGAGCAGTGCCATGATCAGCGCGGCACCGGCGACGATCAAGGGAATGCTGATGGCGAGCCCCAGCAACACCAGCGCCATGTTGCCGCCAGCCGCCGCTGCAATGGCGATCACGTTATCCAGGCTCATGATGATGTCGGCGACGGCGACGATGCGCACCGCGCGCCAGAGATGCTCGACCGCCTCGGCCTCACCCTCATCCGGATCGTCGGGCACCAGCAGCTTGGCGGCGATGTAGAACAGCGCCAGCCCGCCGACGATCTTGAGATACGGCAGCAGCATCAGCGAGGCGACCACGCCGGTAAAAATGATGCGCAGCAGCACCGCGACGCCGGCACCGAGGATCATGCCCAACAGCCGCTGCCTTTGCGGCAGGCCCTGGCAGGCCATGGCGATGACCAGTGCGTTATCGCCGGACAGCAGGACGTTGATCCACATAATCTTGACGAGCGCGACCCAAAACTGGGTGCTGCCCATGTCGCTCCAGCCGCTGCTGATCATGGCGAGCCAGGCGGCTGGATCCATCATCTGCGCGATTGAATGCACCTGGTCCCCCGATGCGCTCGAGCGCGCTAGCCGACGATTTCATTCTCCGAAAAGAACTGCGCGATCTCGCGTGCCGCGGTGTCGGGCGCGTCGGAACCGTGCACGGAATTTTCCCCGATCGACTTGGCGTGCACCTTGCGGATGGTGCCGGGCGCGGCCTTGGCCGGGTCGGTGGCGCCCATGAGCTCGCGGTAGCGCGCGATGGCGTTGTCGCCCTCGAGCACCTGCACCAGCACCGGCCCCGACACCATGAAATCCACCAGTTCGCCGAAAAACGGCCGCTCGCGATGGACGGCGTAGAATTTGCGCGCTTGCGGCAGCGAGATGCGCACGCGCTTCTGCGCGACGATGCGCAGGCCGGCCTGCTCGATCATGGCGTTGATGGCGCCGGTCAGATTGCGCGCGGTCGCATCGGGTTTCAGAATAGAAAAGGTGCGCTCGAGCGCCATCGGGTCATCCTTTACTGAGTTTGATCGAATAGTTCAGCGGCATTGATTGGAGTAACGAACTCGCGCGGCTTATACCGGGGGGCGTTTCGCGCGGCAAGATCGGCCCCGTTCGTAGGCTGGATTTGCTACGATTTGGCGCACCACAGGAGCTATCCATGAAGTCCCGTTACCAGATGTTCGCCGGCTATAACGCCTGGTGCAACGAGCGGCTCTATGCGGCCGCCGCCAAGCTGTCCGACGCCGACTACCGCGCCGACCGCGGCGCCTTCTTCAAGTCGATACACGGCACGCTCAATCACTTGCTGGTCGGCGACCGCATCTGGATGCGGCGCTTTACCGGCAAGGGCGAACTGCCGGCGAGCCTCGATGCGACCCTGTACGACGATTTCGTAGCCTTGCGGGCGGCGCGCGGCAGCGAGGACGCGGGCATCAGCCGCTATGTCGAATCGTTAAACGACGACGATCTCGGCCGCAAAATCCGCTACCGCACCTTGAGCAATCCGGCCGATATCGAGCAGGTGCTCTCACCCGCGCTCGACCATTTCTTCAATCATCAGACCCACCACCGCGGCCAGGCGCACGCTTTGCTCTCGCCGATCATCGGCAACGATGCGACGCCGAGCTTCGACCTGATCATCTACCAGCGCGAGAGCGGGCAAGGCGGCTTGCGCAAATTGAGCTAAACCCCTGTCATTCCGGGGCGCGGGCTTTAGCCCGCGAACCCGGAATCCAGAAGCACATTCTGAGTTTGCATCTGGATTCCGGATCGCGCTTACGCGCGTCCGGAATGACGAAATGAGGCATTGCGTCGGGCGGCTGCCTCGGCCAAAAGGCGCGCATGCTTGTCATCGACGATCTCACCGTACGCATAGGCGGCCGCGCGCTTTTGGAAGGCGCCTCCGCCCGCATCGTTCCCGGCGCCCGGGTCGGCCTGGTCGGCCGCAACGGCTCCGGCAAGACCACGCTGTTCAACGTGATCGCGGGCGACATGTCGCCCGAGCACGGCTCCATCGAGCTGCCGCCGCGCTGGCGTATCGGACGGCTGGCGCAGGAAGCACCGAATGGTCCGGAGAGCCTGCTCGAGGTCGTGCTGAAGGCGGATCGCGAACGCAGCGCGCTGCTGACGGAAGCCGAAACCGCGCACGATCCCCATCGCATCGCCGAGATCCAGACCAGGCTCGCCGATATGGGCGCGCATGCGGCGCCGGCGCGCGCCGCCGCGATCTTGTCGGGACTTGGTTTCTCCAACGCCGACCAGGCGCGCCCCTGTTCGGAATTCTCGGGTGGCTGGCGCATGCGGGTGGCGCTCGCCGCCACGCTGTTCGCCGAGCCCGATCTGCTGATGCTGGACGAACCGACCAACTATCTCGATCTCGAAGGAACGCTGTGGCTGCAGGATCACCTAGCGCGCTATCCGCACACCATGATGATCATCAGCCATGACCGCGACCTGTTGGACAACGCTGTCGACCAAATTCTGTCGTTGGAAGCCAAGAAGCTCACGCTCTATCGCGGCGGCTATTCGGACTTCGAACGCCTGCGCAGCGAGCGATTGACGCTCGACCAGAAGATGATCAAGAAGCAGGACGCGCAACGCAAGCATATGCAGGCCTTCGTCGACCGTTTCCGCGCCAAGGCGACCAAGGCGCGGCAGGCGCAATCCCGCCTGAAGATGCTGGCCAAGATGCAACCGATTGTTTCGCTGGTCACCGAAGAAGTGCGGCCGATTCACTTTCCGGCGCCCGACAAGCTGCTGTCGCCGCCGATCATCGCCACCGACGATGTCGCGGTCGGCTATGAGCCCGGCCATCCGATTCTGTCCGGCCTGACGCTGCGCATCGACAATGACGACCGCATCGCTTTGCTCGGCTCCAACGGCAACGGCAAATCCACGCTGGTGAAGCTGCTGGCCGGCCGGCTCGCGCCTGAGCATGGCACGGTGACGCGCGCGGCGACCCTCAAGGTCGGCTATTTCGCCCAGCACCAACTCGACGAACTGGACGAGGATCGAAGCCCCTATGATCACGTCCGCGATCTGATGCCGGATCAACCTGAAGCCAAAGTGCGCGGTAAAGTGGGTGCGATTGGATTTTCAGGGCTTGCCGCCAACAATGCCGTGAAGACTTTATCGGGCGGCGAGAAGTCGCGGCTGCTGCTGGGTCTCGCCACCTTCGCGGCGCCGCAACTCATCATTCTCGACGAGCCGACCAACCATCTCGACATCGACAGCCGCGCCGCGCTGATCGAAGCGATCAACGATTATCCCGGCGCGGTGATTTTGGTGTCGCACGACCGCTATCTGCTGGAAGCCTGCGCCGACCGGCTCTGGCTGGTGCAGGGCGGAAAAGTGACGCCGTTCGACGGCGATCTCGACGATTACCGGCGCACGGTGCTGGCCGGTGAGGGCCAAGGAATTACGGTCGGGTCAAAATCATCGGCGCGCGTCGATCCGGTGCAAGCCCGCCGCGCCGCGGCCGACAAGCGCGTCGAGACCGCGCCGTTGCGCAAGCGGATTTCGCAAGCCGAAGTGACGATCGCGCAACTGACGCGCCAGCTTGGCAAGCTCGACGTGACGCTCGCCGACGGCGCCCTGTTCGCGCGCGATCCGGCGCGTGCCGCCGAGCTTTCCAAGACCCGCGCGCAGGTCGTGGCGGCGATTGCGAAAGCGGAAGAGGAATGGCTCGCCGCCAGCACGGCGCTGGAGACGGCCTGAAGCGGCCAACTACTGCACGAAGGCGCGGTCGATCTCGCGGGTGGCGGTTTTCGGCTTTAGCGGTTTCTTGGCTTTCTGCTTTTTCGCCGGCGGCTTGGCCGGGGTCTCCGGCACGGGGGCGCGGTCGACGACCTTCAGCCGGCCGGCGTCGAAGGTATAGATGCCGGGCCAGGTGCCGCTCAGGTAAGTGAGCACGACTTTGCGTTCGCCTCTGTTGCCAGCACTGATGTTGACGTTGCCGGCAAGGCCGGCGCGCCGCACCACATCGCATTCGCTCATGCCGAGCGCGATGCCGCCCATAAACTGGGGAGCGCCAGGCGGCTGGTTCGGCAGGGCGGCGTTGGGATTGGCCGAGGCGGGGGTGGCCGCCGGCATCGGCGCGCGGGCGAGATCGCCGGCCATGGAGCCGACCGGCTGGTCGGCCAGCCGTTCGGGCGGCGGGGCCGGCGCGGCGGCGGGCGCCGGTGGCGCGGCTTCCGCGGCAGGCGCGCCGCAGCGGCCATCGGCGCCGACCAGTTCTTCAGGCGCCACCGGCCCGCGCGGACTGAGTTGGGTATTGTTGTCGTCGATGGCGGAGACTGCCCAACTCGGCTTGGCGAATACGTCCATGGGTTTGGAGAACCAGCCGCCCTCGTTCTGGTCCTGGAATACCGCCGTCGCATTCTTGCAAGCCGCCACGGCCAGCGCGGCGGCGCAAACAAGCGCGATCCTGGAAACGGCACGACAACGCAAAACGATCTCCCCCGGGCGGTCTATCCGCTTGTCCCTTAATATGTATTTTGCGTCATCACGATGGCGGCGACAAGCCAAGGGCGGTCAAGGGGTTAACCCGGCCATTGGCCGATGGTGCATTGGCCGATAGGCCATTGGCCTAGTTGTTCCGCCTGCTCACGTCTTTTTGGCCCACCGCCCCTGCTCATCCGGCTGCCAATAGGTCGCCTCGAAGCCCTTCGCCTTGGCGTCGGCCCAATGCGCGCGCGCGGCGGCGACCGCGTCCTCGTCCTCGCCGTTAAACAGCAGCACGATGCGCTGGTAGGCCGCGGCGTCGGCCGGCACCGGCGCGCCGTCGATCAGGAAGCGCACGCTCGCCGCGTTTGGATTGCCGTCATTGACCGTGAGCAGCACCGGCTGCGCGGCGGCGTCCGGCTCGCGCCAGGTGCCGTGCGGCAGGAAGCCGTCGTCGCGGAAGGTCCACAAATGCGCATCGAGCGCCTCGATGCGCTCTTGCGAACCGCCCTGCACGATCACCGTCCAGCCGCGCTCGAGCGATTTCTCCAACAGCGGCGTGAGCACGCCTTCCAGTTTCTGGCCTTGCAGGTGGTAGAATAGCATTTCGGTCATGGCGCGCGCCTGCCCTCACCGCTCGTAATAATCCGCCACCAGCCGGTCGAGCAGCCGCACGCCCCAGCCGGAGCCCCAGCTCTTGTTGATGTCGTTCTGGCGCGAATCGAAACCGGTGCCGGCGATGTCGAGATGCGCCCACGGCGTCTTGTCGGCGACGAAGCGCTGGATGAATTGCGCCGCGGTGATGGCGCCGCCCCAGCGGCTGCCGCCGGTGTTCTTCATGTCGGCGAATTTGGAATCGATCATCTTGTCGTAGGCGGCGTTGAGCGGCATGCGCCAGACCAATTCGCCGGTGGCCTCGCCGGCCTTGGTCAGACGCTCGCAGAGTTTGTCGTCGTTGGAGAACATGCCGGCGTATTCCTGACCGAGCGCGACGATGATGGCGCCGGTCAGCGTCGCCAGATCCACCATGAATTTCGGCTTGAAACGCTTGGCCGCGTACCAGATCACGTCGGCCAGCACGAGGCGGCCTTCGGCGTCGGTGTTGATGATCTCGATGGTCTGACCGGACATCGAGGTGACGATGTCGCCCGGCCGCTGCGCGTTGCCGTCCGGCATGTTCTCGACCAGGCCGATGACGCCGACGGCGTTGACGCGCGCCTTGCGCGCGGCCAGCGCGTGCATGAGGCCGGTGACGCAAGCGGCGCCCGCCATGTCGCCCTTCATGTCCTCCATGCTGGCGGCCGGCTTGATCGAGATGCCGCCGGTGTCGAAGCACACGCCCTTGCCGATGAAGGCGACCGGCGCCTCGCCGGCCTTGCCGCCGTTCCAGCGCATGACGACCACGCGGCTCTCGCGCGCCGAACCTTGCCCGACGCCGAGCAGTGCGTTCATGCCGAGTTTCTTAATGGCCTTGCGGTCGAGCACCTCGACCGCGACGCCGACTTTTTTCAAGCTGGCGGTGCGGCGGGCAAATTCTTCCGGATAGAGCACGTTGGCCGGCTCGTTGACGAGGTCGCGCGCCAGCAGCACGCCGTCGCTGATCGCCTCGCGCCGCGCATAGGCGCCGCGCACGGCGGCGACGTCGCCGACCGCGACCGTCACGCTGCGTTTGGCGGGCGGCTTCTCGTCGTCCTTGCGCTTGGTCTTGTAGCGGTCGAAGGCATAGCTGCGCAGCCGCACGCCCTGCGCCAGATCGGCGGCCTGCTCGGCTTTCAGCGCACCGCCCGGCAATTCGGCGAACACGGTGGCCTCGCTGGCGGCGAGCGGCAGCTTGCCCATGGCGAGCCCGCCGAGCTTGAGCAGATCCTTCTGCTCGAGGCCCGCGGTCTTGCCAGCCGCAGTTTTGCCGGCGCCGATCACCACCAGGCGGGCGACTTTCAGCCCCTCCGGCACGCTCAGTTCGAGCGCGGAGCCGCTCTTGCCGGTGAAGCGCTCGGCCTTGGCCGCGCGCGCCACCAGACCGGCGGCGGTCCCCAGTGCCTTGGCCGTGGCGGGGCCGAATTTGAGCCCGTCGTCGCAGAACACGATGAGAACGCCCGATGGGCCCATTTTGGCCGGGGCGGCGAAGGGTGCAAACCCGAGCTTCAGGGCGTCGGTCATTGCGCGTGGTCCTTATGCGGAAAAACCCGGCAGGCTAGCCGGTGCTTGCGAGCCCATAGGGCCCGCCGCTACCGTCTGCTATCGTACATGCCATTCCAATGTCCATCTGCGGAATGCCTGTCAATTCGAGAATTATCTGGGGACATGCAGATAACGGCCGTCGAGCCGAGGCCGCCAGCTTCCTTGCAACAAATAAATCCGTCACAACAGGCCGCCTCCCTGCGTGCCGACCATTGGTGAAGTCAAGCGGATCATTTACCTGCTCGGATTGATCGCGGGCATTTTCCTCGCGTCGTTTGGTGCGCAATCGATTTTCAACGCCGTCGGCATTTCGATTGACCTCATGGCGGCCAGCGGTGCCGGCCAGATCATCAACTATGCCATCGTGTTGATTTGCGCCTATCTGTTCGTGACGCTGGTCTGGCGCCAGTCCGTCACCGGCTTCATTGTTCTTTATTTTCAAAATTGGCGAAAGGCGCGCAGCGGTTTTTGGGTTTGTGCCGGATTGGCGCTCATCGTCGGCTTGCTCTGGTACATGTTCGTGTTCGCTGCGGGGGGCGCGCGCTGGTCTTCGGCGGCCTGGGCGCAGACCGACACCCATGCGCTGTTGAAATTGTTTTTCACCAGCCTCATCGCGATCATCCTCGCGACCACGGAAGAGATCCTCTTTCGCAGCATAGCATTCAAATATTTGCTCACCTCGACCACCACCTGGGCCGTCGTTCGGGCAATGGTTCTATCCTCGATCATCTTCGCCTTGGCCCATCGCTTTGACGACCCGCTCTCGTGGCTTGAGCTCAGGTTTGTCGGCCTGTTGATCGGACTTTTCCTGCTGGGTTGTCTGCTTGCGCTGGTCTATTACGTGACCAATTCACTGGCCTGCTCGATCGGCGCGCATTCTGGGCTCATTTGGATTGCGCTGGCCAAAAAGACCCAGATCATCCAGGTGGCGCCCTCAGGTTGGGACATCAGCAATTCCTTCGATCCGCGCACGGGACCGGCGGCGTGGATCCTGTTTATTCTCCTGACCATCCTATTTTGGAGCCTGCGGCACTGGCTGAGAAAGACATTTGAAATCGAGAACCTCGATCTCATCGCCGCCGTGGCCACGTCGCCACAGCTTGAGATCGATGTCAGCGCGCGGCCCGCCGTCGACCATTCCGTGATGCGACGCGACTGGCTGGTCGCAATTTTGGGCGGCGTGGCCTGCCTCGCCAGCTTTATCGCGATGCAAAAGTTGATCGAGCACAAGATGTCGCGCGACGGCGAAACTTTTCACGCTGCGGTGGACGAATTCAAGACCGCGGTTTCGCACGGCGCCAGCGTGGCAACCGCTGCAAGGGCAGCCGGCTTTCAGCCGGCGGACTACCTCCGATACGGACTCGAGAGGTTGACCCGGCTCGCGAATGGTCAAGTCGAAATCATAGGTTTGGCCGCCGATATGCCGGGCGACGGAAGTCCGCTGGTGATCTTGGTTCTGGCTGGCAACAAGACCATCTTCCAAGGCCAAACTGAGGGCGCGCGCGAGGATTTTGCTCGCGGGTTTATGCTGACCGATGCGGCGGCACGTAACGTCAGATTCAGCGGCGCATTTTTATGCCAAGCCGCTGAACCGCTGCTCGGCGTCGTGACGTCGCCTGCCAAAACATATGCTTCTTTTCCTATTAGCTGCCCCTAGGCGCGCAACCCGGGTCGCTCACGCCCTGGCAACGCCCAGCTAAGGTCTCAACCACATCACGGCATGGTTCCAAGCCGGGCTGGCCGACGTAACAGCGGATGGACAGCGCCAAAGGCGCGCCACCCCTCCGCAAAGGCCAAATCGCCTCGTTTTTAGGCTTTTCTTGGGGGGCGGACGCCGATTCGGCGGCCCGGCTGCATCCGGCCCGGGATTCGCTTACCGGAAACTGGCCCCAGGGGCTTGCTTTGGGCCTAAGGGCCGAGCCGCGTTTAACTTTTTGTTGTGCATGTTCAACGGCTTTGCCTTTGCGCGGCCACTTTGTGGATGGATCAAGGTAAACCTGACGGGGGTTGGGATTAGGCTGGTTGTGCTTTGCGTCCGGTGGGGTAACCGGGCGCGGGCTGATGCATGCCGGAACTGGGGGACGACGGCGCGAAATGGGGTCCATCAGCCGATATATCTTCCGCACGACGTTCGGTGCGTTCCTGATCGTGCTGGTCAGCTTGACCGCCTTGATCTGGGTTACGCAGGCGTTGCGCGACTTCGACTTGATGACCAACCAGGGTCAAACCATCCTGGTGTTCGTCGGTATTACCGGCCTGATCATTCCGCTGCTCATCCTGGTGATCGCGCCGATCGCGCTGATGATCGCGGTCGCGCATGTGCTCAACAAGCTGTCCACCGATTCCGAAATCATCGTGATGAACGCCGCCGGCATGTCGCCATGGCTCCTGTTCCGCGCCTTCCTGTCGGTGGCGGTCGTGGTGTCGATCCTGGTGATGGCGATCAGCGCCTATTTCGCGCCCAAGGGCCTGCGCATGCTGCGCGACTGGCTCACTGAGGTGCGCGCCGACGTGGTGAGCAATCTGGTGCAGCCGGGCCGCTTCGCCAACATCGAAAACGGCGTCACCCTGCGCATCCGCGAACGGCGCAGCAATGGCCAGTTGGCCGGCATCTTCCTCGACGACCAACGCGATCCGGCGCAGCGCGTCACCATGATCGCGGATGTCGGCGAATTGCTCGACGACGCCAAAGGCACATTTCTGATCCTGCAGAATGGCATGGTGCAGCGCTTCGAGGCCAAGGAGCGCGATCCCAAGATGGTGGTGTTCGACCGCTACGCCTTCGATCTTTCGCAGTTCGCCGGCGGCGCGCGGGCAGTGAAATATTCGATCCGCGAACGCTATCTCTGGCAGCTGATGTTCCCCGATCCGAAGGACCAGTTTTACATCGAGCAGCCGAATCAGTTCCGCGCCGAGCTGCACGACCGGCTGGTCGCGCCGGTCTATCCGCTCGCCTTCGCGGTGATCGCCTTCGCCTATCTGGGCGCGCCGCGCACCAACCGGCAAAGCCGCACGCTGTCGATGCTCGGCGCGATCGGCGGCGTGGCGCTGCTGCGCCTGATCGGATTTGCCTCCACCGTGTTCGGCGCCGCCATGCCGTGGATGCTGTCGCTGCAATACGTGGCGTTCGCGCTCGCGTTCGGCGGCGGCCTGTTCGTGATCCGCCGCGGCCTGGTCCTGGAACCGCCCGCTTTCATCGCCAATTGGCTGGCCGCGCTCACCGAGCGCGTGACCCGGCGCGTCGCCACGCAATGAGTTGGTCATGCCGATGATCGGTGGAACACTCGGGCGATATTTCGGCCTGCGCTTTCTGCGCGCGGTGCTGCTGGTATTCGCCGGCATTTTCGCGCTGGTCGCGTTGATCGACTACATCGAGCTGATGCGCCGCTCTTCCGACCTGCCCAATCTATCGGCGATCCTGGTGGCCAAGACCTCGTTCTACCGGGTGCCGCAAGTGACCGAACAGTTCCTGGCGTTCTGTGTGCTGATCGGCACCATGTCCTGCTATCTCGATTTATCGCGGCGGATGGAACTGGTGGTCGCACGGGCGGCCGGCATGTCGGCTTGGCAATTTATTTCGCCGGCGGTGATCGTGGCCTTCCTGCTCGGCGTCGTCGCCACCGCCGTCTACAATCCGATCTCGGCGGTCATGCAGGAGCAATCGAAGCGCTATGAGGCCATGCTGTTCGGAGAAAAATCGAGCGCGCTGCGCGGCGGCCCGTTCTGGACCAGCCAGCGCAGCAGCGAAGGCCAAGCCGTCATCAACGCCAAGTCCAGCCGCGACCAGGGCGTCAACCTCAACGGCGTGACGGTCTTCGCCTTCGACAATGACGGCCATTTCAAGCGGCGCATCGAAGCACGTGCGGCGACCCTGGAGCCCGGGGTCTGGCTGCTTATGGATGCCCGCGTCAACGAGCTGGGAACCTTGCCGGCCGACCATGCAGTCTACCGGCTCAAGACCAACCTGACGCCGGAACAAGCTCGCGAAAGCTTTGCCACTCCTGAATCTGTGCCGTTTTGGGCACTTCCAACGTATATCACGATCGCGGACCACGCCGGTCTTGTTGCCTCAGGCTATAGATTGCAGTTCCAGAAGCTTCTGGCGCGGCCATTTTTGCTGGCAGCCATGGTTTTCCTTGCCGCCGCCGTTAGTTTACGTTTCTTCCGCTTCGGCGGGGTGCAAAAGATGATTTTAAGTGGCGTGGCATCGGGCTTTCTGCTTTATGTTTTGTCGAAAGTGACTGAGGATTTGACTAAGGCCGAGCTGATGCACCCTGCGACAGCGGCTTGGCTGCCCGTGCTTGCCGCGGGCCTAACGGGGTTTATTGCGTTGTTGTACCAGGAGGACGGGTGATGACGGGGCCAGTTTGCGCTCGTCCACCAGCGCCCCGGCCTCATCGCCGTGGCGTCGCAGCGGTATTTAGCGTCCTCGCCGTGCTGGCTTGCGGCGACATGATTACGTGCGCGCCGGCTATCGCCCAACAGATATTCAATTTCCCGCAAAGCCCAGCGCCGCGACCGAAATCCAAGATTGCCATCGAGCGGGATAAAGCCGGCAAGCAGCAGCAGATGCTCGTGAAGGCGAATGAGATCGACTACGACTATGCCAATCACCGCGTCTCCGCCGTCGGTAACGTGCAGATGTATTATCGCAACTCGACGCTCGAAGCCGACCGGGTGATCTACGACCAGACCGCCAAGCGCCTGCACGCCGAAGGCAATGTCCGGCTCACCGAAGAGGACGGCAAGGTCACCTATGGCAGCATCATGGACCTGTCGGACGACTATCGCGACGGGTTCGTCGATTCGCTGCGTCTGGACGCCCCCGATCAGACCCGCATGGCGGCCGCCCGCGCCGAGCGCACCAGCGGAAACACCACCGTCTTCCATAGCGGCGTCTACACCGCCTGCCTGCCTTGCAAGGACGATCCGAAGAAGCCGCCGCTGTGGCAGGTGAAAGCCGCCCGCATCATCCACGACCAGGGCGAGAAGATGATCTATTTCGAGGACGCGCGCCTCGAATTCTTCGGCCAGCCGCTCGCCTGGCTGCCCTACTTCTCGACGCCCGATCCGACCGTCAAGCGCAAGTCCGGCGTGCTGGTGCCGTCGATCATGTCGAGCTCCATTTACGGACAGGCACTTGATATCCCCTATTACTGGGCGCTGGCGCCCGACTATGACGCCACACTCTCGCCGATGATCACCACCAAGCAGGGCCTGCTGCTGCAAGGCGAGTATCGCCAGCGCCTGATCAACGGCGCCTACTCGATCCGCGCCGCCGGCATCTACCAGCTCGACCGTGGCTACTTTGCCACCCCCGGCGTGGCTGCGCCCGGCGACCGCGATTTCCGCGGCAGCGTGGAAAGCTCAGGCCAGTTCGCCATCACCGACAAATGGGTCTGGGGCTGGGACGGGGTGGCACTGACCGACAAGACCTTCCTGCAAGACTACAATCCGCGTCTGTCGAGCTATCACTTCACCGATGCGTACGGGTCCGCCGCCAACTCGGGCCTCTCGCAGCTCTATCTCTCCGGCAAGGGCAATCGCAGCTATTTCGACATCCGCTCGATTTATTACTACGGCTTCTCGACGGCCGACGTGCAGGCACAGATCCCAGTCATCCATCCGGTGATCGATTACGACTACACCTTCGATCATCCGATTATGGGCGGCGAGCTCGGCTACAACCTCAACTTCACCAGTCTGACGCGCAACCAGGCCAATTTCGACGCGATCAACCAAACGGCGTTCAACGCAAACACCTGTTCGAACACCGCCGACCCTATGTTCGCCACGTCCAGCAACTGTTTGCTACGCGGCATTCCCGGCACTTACAGCCGCTTCTCGGCGGAAGCCCACTGGCGGCGCAGCTTCACCGACTCGTTCGGCCAGCAGTTCACGCCGTTCATGTCACTGCGCGCCGACGCCGCCTCCATGCAGATCAACAACGATCCCGGCGTGTCCAACTATATCAACACCGGCGACAGCAATCTGGTGCGCGCCATGCCGACCGTCGGCCTGGAATATCGCTATCCGTTCATCAATGTCCAATCCTGGGGCACGCAGACCATCGAGCCGATCGCCCAGGTGATCGCGCGGCCGAATGAACCGCAGGTCGGCAAGTGGCCGAACGAGGACGCGCAAAGCCTGATCTTCGACGACAGCAATCTGTTCCGCGTCGACAAGTTCTCCGGCTGGGACCGGGTCGAGGGCGGCGGACGCGCCAATTACGGGGTGACCTACACCGCGCAATTCAATCGCGGCGGCTTCTTCAACGCGCTGTTCGGCCAGTCCTACAGCCTGTTCGGGGAGAATTCATTCGCACAGGGCGGCATCGCCAATGCCGGCCTCGACAGCGGGCTCGATACCACCCGCTCCGACTATGTGGCGCGGGCGTCCTACCAGCCCAACAGCACCTATAAATTCACCTCGCGCTTCCGCTTCGACAACGACACTTTTGCCGTCAAGCGGACGGAGCTCGAAACAAGCGCCAATTTCGATCGCTGGGGTGTCAGCCTGCTCTATGGCGATTATGCCGCCCAGCCCGAGATCGGCTTCCTCAACCGCCGCCAGGGCCTGCTCGGCTCCGGATCGGTCAAGATCGACGCCAACTGGGTGCTGCGCGGCGCGGCTCTCTACGACCTCAATTCCAATAAATTCGCCCAGAACTCGCTCGGCATCGGCTACGTCAACGATTGCCTAATTTTGGGCCTAAATTACGTTACCAATTACAGCTACGGGACCGGAACGCCGCAGCTCAACCATACGATCATGCTGCAATTGAGCCTGCGTACGCTCGGCGGCACATCGGTCAGCCAGAATGTCGGCGTAAACTCGACCACGCATTGATACGAACCGCCGATGATGCATCCGACCGCCGGCGGCGCCCGCTGCAATGGATATCGCGATGCCGAGGACTAGCGTGAGACTTCGTTCATTCCGCCGATGGGTGGCAAGCGCCGCGCTCGCCGCGGCCGTTGCCGTTCCGGCCGCGGCCTTCGCGCAGGTGGTGGTGATCGCCAACGGCTCGCCGATCACGGCTTACGACATCGAGCAGCGCACCAAACTGATCGCGACATCGACCCACAAGGCTCCCACACGCCAGGAAGTCATCCAGGACCTGATCGACGACCGCATCAAGATCACGAAGGCCAAGAGCTACGGCTTCGAAGTGCCCGATACGGAGGTCGACCAAGCGTTCGCCAATATGGCCAAGAACCAGCACTTGTCGCCGCAACAGTTCACCCAGGTCCTCGAGCGCGCCGGCATTTCTCCGACCACGATCAAGGCGCGCGTCCGCGCCGAGCTGACCTGGACCCAATTGGTGCGCGGCAGGTACAGCGCGTCTCTGGAGATCGGTGAATCCGAAATCTCCAAAGCGCTGAGCGAGCGCAACGACAGCCAAGGCGACGTAGCCGGCTACATCTACACGCTCTATCCGGTCATGGTCCTGGTCCCGCCAGGGTCGAGCGCGGCCGTCATGGAGGCCAAGCGCCGCGAGGCGGAAAACTTGCGCGGCCGCTTCATCTCCTGCAACGAGGGCCTGGCTTTTTCACGCGCGCTGCGCGACGTCGCGGTGCGCGAGCCGATCTCGCGGAGCACGGCCGATCTCGCGCCGCAACTGCGCGAGCTGCTCGGCAGCATCCAGGTCGGCCACCTGACCACGCCGGAGGCGACGGCGCAGGGTCTGCAGATGTTCGCGTTGTGCGACAAGAAGGAGAGCAAGACCGACTCTCCGCTCAAGCGCGAAGTGCGCCAGGCGCTGTACGCCAAGAAGTTTGACGTAGAGGCCAAGAAGTACCTCGACGAAATCCGCAAATCGGCGATGATCGAATACAAATGAGCGCAGCCGCCGGCCTTCCTCTGGCGTTGACGATCGGCGAACCGGCCGGCATCGGCCCCGACTTGACGCTCGCCATTTGGCGGCGCCGGGTCGAACTCGACGTGCCGACCTTCTATCTCATCGGCGATGCGGATTTTCTGCGCCACCGCGCGCGCGTCGTTGGCCTCGACGTGCCGTGCGCCATCGTTGCGCCCGAGGAGGCCGGCCTCGCCTTCGAGCGCGCCTTACCGGTCGTGCCGCTCAATCTTCCTGTGACCGCCGCGCCCGGCCAGCCCGATGCCAGCAGCGCGCCGGCGGCCATCGCCTCGATCCGCCGCGCGGTCGCCGATGTGCTGGCGGGCCGCGCCGCGGCGGTAGTCACCAATCCGGTCGCCAAGAACGTGCTCTATCGTTCCGGCTTTGCCGAGCCCGGCCATACCGAATTCCTGGCCAAGCTGGCCGCGGAGGCGACCGGCAAGCCGGTGCAGCCGGTGATGATGCTGTGGTCGGCGGAGCTCGCCGTGGTGCCGGTGACCATCCATCTGCCGCTGCGCGACGTGGTGTCGCGCCTCACCACGCAACTCATTGTGGATACCGGGCGCATCGTCGCGCGCGATCTGGCGTCGCGCTTCGGTATCGCCCGCCCGCGCATCGCGGTCGCCGGGCTCAATCCGCATGCCGGCGAGGAGGGCGCGCTCGGCGAGGAGGACCGCACCATCGTGGCGCCGGCGGTCAAGCAATTGCGGGCGGAGGGCATCGACGCCATCGGGCCGCGGCCGGCCGACACGCTGTTCCACGAGAAGGCGCGCGCGAACTACGACGTCGCCCTATGCATGTATCACGACCAGGCGCTGATCCCGATCAAGACGCTGGCCTTCGAGCGCGCGGTCAACGTGACGCTCGGCCTGCCGTTCGTGCGCACCTCGCCCGACCACGGCACCGCCTTCGACATCGCCGGCACCGGCAAGGCCGATCCGTCCAGCCTGGTGGCGGCGCTGGCGCTGGCCGCGCGGCTCGCCGCCCATGCGCCGGCGCTCGTGCCCGCGAAGTAGATGCCGCAGATCGACGACCTGCCGCCGCTGCGCGAGGTGATCCGCCGGCATGGCTTGTCCGCCAAAAAATCCCTCGGCCAGAATTTCCTGCTCGATCTCAATCTGACCGCGCGCATCGCTCGCGCGGGCGGCCCACTTGAGGGCGCGACCGTCGTCGAGGTCGGCCCCGGGCCGGGCGGCTTGACGCGCGCGTTGCTGGCTGAGGGGGCGCGGCGCGTCATCGCCATCGAGCGCGATGAGCGCGCGATCGCCGCACTGGAGGAGATCGCGGCGCACTATCCGGGCCGGCTGGAGATCGTGGCCGGCGATGCGCTGGAATTCGACGCGCGCGCCCATCTCGGTCAAGAAAGAGCGCGCGTGGTCGCCAACCTGCCCTACAATATCGCGACCGCCCTGCTAATCGGCTGGCTGACCGAGCCGTGGCCGCCCTGGTACGACGCCCTGGTGCTGATGTTCCAGCGCGAGGTGGCTGAGCGCATCGTCGCCAAGCCGGGCAGCAAGACCTATGGCCGGCTGTCGGTGCTGGCGAACTGGCGCTGCGAGACCAAGATTATGTTCGACGTGGCGCCGTCCGCCTTCGTGCCGCCACCCAAGGTGACGTCTTCGATCGTGCGGCTGGTCCCGCGCGCCCAGCCACTTTCCTGCGACGCCGACGCCTTGCAAAAACTGACCGAGGCGGCGTTCGGGCAGCGCCGCAAGATGCTGCGCCAGAGCCTCAAGTCGCTCGGCGTGGATGTGGGCGCGCTGCTCGCCGCGGCCGCTATCGAGCCGACCGCGCGAGCCGAGGAAATTCCGGTGGAAGGCTTCGTCGCGCTGACGCGAATTTTCGCTGGGCAGGCGAAAGGCCGCGTGTAAAGTTCACTGCCCATGCAGATGCACCGCCAATCCCTGACCGCTTATGGCGCGCCGTTGTGCGAAACGGTGGTCGACGCCCCACAGCCGAAAGGCAGCGAGGTGCTGGTGCGCATCGCGCGCTGCGGCGTCTGCCATTCCGACCTGCACATGCAGGACGGCTATTTCCTGCTCGGCGACGGCAAGCAGCTCGACGTGCGCGGCGGCCGCACGCTGCCGTTCACGCTCGGCCACGAGATCGCCGGCCAGGTCGAGAGCGCCGGGCCGGAGGCAAATGTGGCGACCGGCGCTAAGGTCGCGATCTATCCCTGGATCGGCTGCGGCGCGTGCGCGGCCTGCAAGGCGGGCGACGAGAACATCTGCGCGGCGCCGCGCCATCTCGGCATCACGGTGGACGGCGGTTTCGCCACCTATGTGCTGATCCCGCATCCGCGCTATCTGATCGACTACGCGCCGCTGTCGCCGTCCTATGCGGGCGCGCTGATGTGCTCGGGGCTGACCGCCTATGCCGCGCTCAAGCGTCTGGCGGATCGCGCCGCGCGGGCGCCACTCTTGCTGGTCGGCCTCGGCGGCGTCGGACTGATGGGGCTCGCTCTCGCCCGCGCCCTATATGGCACGGCGCCTTACGTCGCCGACATCGACCCGCGCAAACGCGAGGCCGCGCTCGCCGCCGGCGCGCAGGCCGCTTTCGATCCGGCCGATGCGGGCGCGCGCAAGGCGCTGCTGAAAGCGAGCGGCGGCATCTACGCCGCTTGCGATTTCGCCGGCTCCGACACGTCGTTGAATTTCGCGACCGGGGTGCTGGCCAAGGGCGGCAAGGTGGTGGTCACCGGCCTGATCGGCGGCGCCTATTCGACCGCGGTCGCCATGTTCCCGCTCAAGGCCATGACCATCGAGGGCACTACCACCGGCACGCTCAAGGAAGCGCGCGAGCTGATCGACCTGGTGCGCGCGAAAAACATCGCCGCGCCGCCGATCGCCGAGCGACCCTTGGCGCAAGCGCAGGCCACGCTCGACGACCTGCGCGCCGGGAAAATTGTCGGGCGGGTGGTGCTGACGGCGTAAAAGTTAGGGTCTGCTAATAGGCCGGGACAGCGCCGCGGGAGAATCGTAGTATGCGTGCACTCTGCTGAGAAAGGGCAGTCCGATGTTCGCCAGACTGAGAAAATTCCTGGGAAACGTCCTGGGAACCGTCCTCTACTGGATTGGTTGGGTTCTTGCGGTCTTTGTGCTCGCGCAAGCGATCATTCTGTCCGTCACAACTGGCAATCCGCTCATACCAGTGATTCTTGGTGTTGTTGGCGTGTTTTTTTGGCTGATCGCGGTTGCGTTCAAATATACTCTGGCGGGACGAAAATTACCGCGTTAGGGATCACCGGCCTGGCGAACGCTCGCAACATGGCGGCGCGGACATGTCATGTCCGTTCTTCCTCCGAAAGCAGACATTGCTCGGCGGCTCTTCCAGGCCAATTTTAACTGTGTTTATGAGTCCACGCCCTAGAGTTTAGCCTGCAATCCGCGCACGAAGTCGGACAGGCCGGGCTGGCGCTCGCGCTTGAGCCGCTCGGCGGCGAGGACCGCCTTCACGTCGGCGAAGGCCTGGTCGAGATCGCGGTTGATCACCACATAATCGTACTCGGCCCAGTGGCTCATCTCGTCGGCAGCCTTCGCCATGCGGCGGTGGATGGTCTCGTAATCGTCCTGCGCGCGCGACTTCAGGCGGCGCTCCAGCTCGGGGATCGAGGGCGGCAGCACGAACACGGCGACCAGATCGCCGCGCGCCTTCTCGCGCAATTGCTGGGTGCCTTGCCAGTCGATGTCGAACAGCACGTCGCGGCCTTGGGCGAGCGCGTCCATCACGGGCTTGGCCGGCGTGCCGTAGTAATTATCGAACACCTCGGCCCATTCCAGCAGTTCATCTTTTTCGACCAGCGCGTCGAAGCGCCGGCGGTCGATGAACGTGTAGTCGCGGCCGTCCACCTCGCCCGGCCGGATTTTGCGCGTGGTCACCGACACCGACAGCGTCACACCCTTGTCCTGCTCGAGCAGGCGGCGCGACAGCGTGGTCTTGCCGGCGCCCGAGGGCGACGACAGCACCAGCATCAGCCCGCGCCGGGCGATCGCCGCTGTCTCCGGTAGCGTCTTCGCCATCGTCACTCCAGATTCTGCACCTGCTCGCGGAACTGCTCGACCACGCTTTTCAATTCCAGGCCGATATTGGTGAGGTCGACGTCGTTGGCCTTGGCGGTCAGCGTATTCGATTCGCGGTTGAGTTCCTGCGCCAGAAAATCGAGCCGGCGGCCGACCGCCCCGCCGCCCGCGAGCAGCTTCTGCGCTTGCTCGACATGGGACGCCAGGCGGTCGAGCTCCTCGCGGATATCGGCCTTGGCTGCGAGCATGATCGCTTCCTGGTGCAGGCGGTCGGAATCGAATCGTTGCGAGGCGGAAAGCAGCGTCGCCACCTGTTCGGCCAGCCGCGCCTTGATCGCTTCCGGCTTGCGGCCGGGGGCCGCTTCCGCGCGCGCGGCGAGCGCGGCGATTTCCGCAAGCCGCGCCGACAGCAGGCGGCCGAGCGTGGCGCCCTCCTCGCGCCGCATGGCGAGCAGATCGGCGAGCGCCTTGTCGAAGCCGGCCAGGATCGCGGCTTCGGCGGCGCGGCGATCCTCCTCGCGCTCGTCCTCCTCGGTGACCTCGATCACGCCCTTGAGCGAGAGAATACCGTCGAGCGTAGGCTTGGCCGCATCCACCTTGCCGCTAAGCGTCTTGAGCGTCGCCAGCACGGCGTTGAGCACCGGCTCGTTGACCTTGACGGTGGGCGCCACGCCTTTGCGCTCGACCGTGAGATTGGCGTAAGCCGTGCCGCGCGCGAGCTTCTCGGCCGCACGCGCACGCGCCGGCACCTCGATCGCATCCCAGCCCGGCGGCAGGCGCAGCCGCAGATCGAGGCCCTTGGCGTTGACCGATTTGAGTTCCCAGCTCCAGGCATAGGAGCCGGCGACACCTTGGCCGCGAGCGAAGCCGGTCATGCTCGACAAGGCCATCGGGTTTGAATCTCGCGTTGCGGGAATGAGCGGCCGAACCTTAGCGGCGGGCCTTAACAGTCACAAGGCCGGCTACGGCTTGGTGGCAGGCGGCGCCGGCGGCGTAGTGCCGTGTTCGATCACGCGCAAGCGCGCCACGTTCTTCTGGTGCGCATCGTAGGTTTCCGAGAATACGTGGCCGCCGCTGCCGTCGGCGACGAAATAGAGGTCCTTGGTGCGCGCCGGATTGGCGGCGGCATCGAGCGAGGCGCGGCCCGGATTGGCGATCGGGCCCGGCGGCAGTCCGTCGATCACATAGGTATTGTAGGGCGTGGGCTGCTCGATCTCGCTTTTCAGGATCGGGCGGCCGAGCGAGCCCTTGCCGCCGGTCAACCCGTAAATGATGGTCGGATCGGACTGCAAGCGCATCTTGCTCTTGAGGCGATTGACGAATACCGAAGCCACGCGCGAGCGCTCATCGGGCTTGCCGGTTTCCTTCTCCACGATCGAGGCCAGCGTGACCAGCTGTTCCGGCGTCTTGACCGGAAGATCCGCCATGCGGTGTTCCCAGATTTCCTGCACCAAATGGAGATGCGCCTGTTGCATGCGCTGGATGATCTGCGCGCGCGCCATGCCGCGGGTGAATTTGTAGGTTTCCGGCAGCAGCGTGCCCTCGTGCGGGATTTCCTTGATCTGGCCGGAGAGCGCGTCGTTCTCCAGAAGCTTGGCGACGATCTGCTCGGAGGTCAGCCCTTCAGGGATCGTCAGCGCGTGCTGCACCACCTTGTTTTCGATGATGGTGTTGACCACGTCGGCGAGGCTGGCAGCCTTGCTGAACTGGTATTCGCCGGACTTGAGGTCGCCGCGGGCCTTGAGCACCAGCACCCCGCCGATGAACACCCAGGGCTGATCGATCACGCCTTCGCGCGCCAGCAGGTCGGCGATATCGCGGATGCCGAGACCGCGTGGAATATTGACCACCTTGTCGTCGCTCAGCGGTCCGGGCGCTTCGAAGCGCTGCTTGCCGACGTAAAGCGCGCCGCCGACGGCAACCGAGAGCACGATCAGCACCGTGAAGATCGCATTGCCGGCGATCACCAGCGGATGCCGCACCCGTCGGGAGCGGCGCGCGGGGGCCGGCACGCGTTCCGGCTCGAGCGCGGCGCGCGGACTGCGCGGCGGCTTGCTACTGGGCGGCGGCGGGACTGGCACGGGGCCCGATTTGCTCGCGGCTCCGCGGCCGGCCGATTCATGCGGTGGCTTGGAATTCACGCGCCCGCTCCCGCTATAGCGACCTGCAAGCTCACCTTCGGCACACTCCAGTTCGGCGATCGGTCGCGCGCCCAGTCCCGATGGTCGGGCGCACGCTTAAGTCCGGCCGCGGCGGATTAGGAAATCATTAGCAGCTTTCGCACGTTAGGAAGAATTATGGCGAAAGCTTGGGGAGCGACACGGATTGCTAGTCGGTATAGCGGCGGAAGATCAGCGAGGCATTCGTTCCGCCGAAGCCGAACGAGTTCGACAAAGCGGTGTCGATGTCGCGCTTGCGCGCCACATGCGGCACCAGATCAATCGGCGTTTCGACCGACGGATTATCGAGATTGATGGTGGGCGGGGCAACCCGGTCGCGGATCGCCAGGATCGAGAAGATCGCCTCCACCGCGCCGGCGGCGCCGAGCAGATGGCCGATGCAGGATTTGGTCGAGGACATCGAGATGCGGCCGGCGGCATTGCCGACCACGCGCTGCACCGCGCCGAGCTCGATCTCGTCGCCGAGCGGCGTCGAGGTGCCGTGCGCGTTGATATAGTCGATGTCACCTACCGAAATTCCGGCGCGTTTGATCGCCATGCTCATGCAGCGGAACGCGCCGTCGCCGTCCGGCGACGGCGCGGTAATATGGTAGGCATCGCCCGACAGCCCGTAGCCGGTCAGCTCGGCATAGATCCGAGCGCCGCGCGCCTTGGCATGGTCGAGCGCTTCCAGCACCACCGCGCCGGCGCCCTCGCCCATCACGAAGCCGTCGCGGTCCTTGTCGTAGGGGCGCGAGGCGCGCTTAGGATCGTCATTGAAACCGGTCGACAGCGCGCGCAACGCCGCAAAGCCGGCCAGCGCAATGCGATTGACCGGGGATTCCGTGCCGCCCGCCACCATCACTTCGGCATCGCCGAGCGCCACCATGCGCGCGGCGTCGCCAATGGCATGGGCGCCGGTCGAGCAGGCGGTGACCACCGCGTGGTTGGGGCCTTTCAGGCCGAATTCGATGGAGACGAAGCCGGATGCGAGATTGATGATGCGGCCGGGAATGAAGAACGGCGACACCCGGCGCGGCCCCTTTTCCCGCAATGTGACGGCCACATCGGCGATGCCCTCGATGCCGCCGATGCCGGAGCCGATCATCACGCCGGTATTGGTCTGATCTTCGTAGCTCTGCGGCCGCCAGCCGGCGTCGTCGAGCGCCTGGCGTGCCGCACACATGGCGTAGACGATGAACTCGTCGACCTTGCGCTGCTCCTTCGGCTCCATCCATTGATCGGGATTGAAGGTGCCATCGCTGCCGTCGCCGCGCGGGATGCTGCAGGCGATCTGACAGGCGATATCGGAGACGTCGAACCGGTCGATTCTTTTGGCGCCGCTCTCACCCTTGAGCAAGCGTTGCCATGTCGTCTCCACGCCGCATCCGAGCGGCGTTAGCATCCCCATCCCGGTGACGACGACACGTCTCATGGCCGGCTCCGAGCCAAACTACACGCTCCTACGCTCCACCGGGGCATAGCCCACAATTCAGCGGCTAATGAAGCGATCGCGCAGCCGCGCAGGCTTTTGCTCAGCTTTTAGCGTTCTTTTCGAGAAATTTGACGGCATCGCCGACGGTCAGGATCGTTTCGGCGGCATCGTCGGGAATCTCGCAGCCGAATTCCTCTTCGAAAGCCATCACGAGCTCGACGGTGTCGAGACTGTCGGCGCCAAGATCGTCGATGAAACTCGCTTGCTCGGTCACCTTGTCGGGTTCTACCCCCAGGTGCTCCACGACGATCTTTTTCACCCGCTCGCCAATGTCACTCATCGTTCCAACCTCGTGCGTTTTAGATTTTGGGCTGCGACCGGGATCGTGATCGCAACCATCGCGGTACGGCCTCGTCGTGGCTGACGCTGGCGAGACGGCATTTCAAACGCGGAGCACAACTTGTTGCGACTTCCGCCCTCGGCCGCCCCAGCCGGGCCAAGGTTCGGTTACCATACTTCAAATCGGTTGACTAGCGCGTGCCACAGTACCCGGCTAACCCCCGCAAAGCCAAGCATTTCCGCCTCTTATTTGCGCATGATCTTTCCCGATAACCGGTAGCCATCCCCGATCAAGTCGAGGATAAACTTTTCGGGATCATGCGCTAAAACATCGCCATGCCACCGTTCACGTGCAGCGTCTGCCCGGTGACGTAGCCGGCCTCCTCGGAGGCCAGAAACACCGCCGCCGCCGCCACGTCGGCGGGCGTGCCAAGCCGGCCGGCCGGCACGCGGGAAAGGATCGTCTCGCGCTGCTTGTCGTTGAGCTTGTCGATCATGGCGCTGACGATGATGCCGGGGGCAATGCAGTTGGCGGTGACGTTGCGCTTGGCGTATTCGGCGGCGACCGACTTCATCATGCCCACCATGCCGGCTTTCGAGGCCGTGTAATTGCCCTGCCCCGGATTGCCGGTATAGCCGACGATCGACGAGATGCCGATCACGCGGCCCCAGCGCCGGCGCATCATGCGCATCACCGCCGCGCGGGTGAGACGGAATGTGGCGGTTAGATTGACCGCGATCACTTTGTCCCAGGCCTCGTCTGTCAAACTCACGAACAAATTGTCTTGGTTGACGCCGGCATTGGCGACCAGGATGTCGAGCTTGGCCATTTTCTCTTCCGCGCTCGGCACCAAGGCCTCGACCGCGTCCTTGTCGGCGAGATCGCAGGGCAGCACGTGCACACGATCCTTCAGTTCGCCGGCGAGCGCATCGAGTACGTCGCGGCGCGTGCCGGAGAGCGCGACGGTGGCGCCCTGGCCATGCAGCGCGCGGGCGATGGCGCCGCCGATGGCGCCGGTGGCGCCGGTCACCAGCGCGGTCTTGCCGTTGAGGTCGAACATCAAAAACTCCTTCCCGCCTTGAACGCGGCGATGTCCTCCGGGCTGCCGATCGCACTCGCGCTGGCGCCAGCGGCAATGCGCCTGATGAGACCGCTCAGCACCTTGCCGGCCCCCACTTCGTAGAACGTCGCAACGCCGGCGGCCGCCATGACGGCGACCGACTCGCGCCAGCGCACCGTGCCGGTGACCTGCGCGATGAGCGCTGCCACGATCTCGGCCGGCTCGCTGATCGGCTTGGCCAGCACGTTCGCCACCACCGGCACCAGCGGCGGCTTGATGCTCACTTTCGCCAGCGCCTGCGCCATCACATCGGCGGCCGGTTGCATCAAGGCGCAATGGAAGGGCGCGGACACCGGCAGCAGCATGGCACGCTTGGCGCCCTTGGTCTTGGCGATTTCCACAGCGCGCTCGACCGCCGCCTTGTCGCCCGATACCACCACCTGGCCGGCACCATTGTCGTTGGCGGCCTGGCAGACCTGTCCCTGCGCGGCTTCGCGCGCGACGGCAGCCGCCGTGTCGAATTCGAGCCCGATCAGCGCCGCCATGGCGCCGATGCCGACCGGCACCGCCTTCTGCATCGCCTGCCCGCGCAGGCGCAGCAGCCGCGCGGTATCGGCGATGGTGAACGCGCCAGCGGCGGCGAGCGCGGAATATTCGCCGAGCGAATGGCCGGCGACGAATTGCGCGTCGCGTTTGAGATCGAGACCGGCTTCGGCCTCCAGCACACGCAGGGTGGCGAGCGAGACCGCCATCAGCGCCGGCTGGGCATTCTCGGTGAGCGTGAGCGTCTCGGCCGGGCCCTCGAACACGATGGCGCTCAGCTTGGCGCCGAGCGCCGCGTCCACCTCGTCGAACACCTGCCGGGCGGGCGGGAAGCTTGCCGCCAGCGCCTTGCCCATGCCGACCGTCTGGCTGCCCTGGCCCGGAAACACGAAAGCGACCGCCATGCCCCCTCACAACCTTGTTTTTTGCCGGAATCAGGCCGAAAGACACCGCAGGACCGGTCCTGTCAAGTTATGCACGCTCCGGTAACGAAGCGAAAAGACTCAACCGCTATGCTGGGTTTTTATTGCCGATAAGGCTCGTTTCATGAGCGAATTGGTGAGCGAACAGGACCTTGCGCGCGCCCGCAGCGATGCGGCCTTCCGTGTGCAATTAATGGCCGGCAATCTCGAACGGCTGCTGGAAGCGCTCAAGCAGATGCGCAAGGCGGACGACCCCAGCCCGGAATCGGCCCGCCAGCTGCGCGAAGGCGTCGATCTCGCGGTCAAGCTGGCCGACCGCCTGCAGGCAACCGCCCAGAGCCGGTGAGCCCGCGGCGGTCTGACCGCTCGCGTCGAGATGGGGCGTTTTTGGTGGCGCGTGATCTTGTCCGAAAACCGGTGCCCATCCCCGATCAAGTCGAGGACAAGCCTTTCGGGATCACGCGCTTTTGCTTGCCTTTTTCGGCCCAATCCGCCTATAACCCGCGCGTTCCGTCGATCCTGGTTGGGAGCTGAACGGACGGCCGTTTTTAAGCAAAAGCGGTAGGGCCAGTGGGCCCGTCGTCCCGTGTTCCCGCCTTCAGAGCATTCGAGCCTTTCCCGAAGGGCTCGAGGGGCTAGGCGCCAGGATCGAGGACATGGGTAAACAAGGGAAAGGCATTTCATGCCGCTATACGAACACGTCTATCTCGCGCGCCAGGACCTGAGCACGCAGCAGGTCGAGGAATTGACCGCCAAGCTTTCCGGCGTCATCGCCGAGGGCGGCGGCAAGATCACCAAGACCGAATATTGGGGGATGAAGTCCCTCAACTACCGCATCCGCAAGAACCGCAAGGCGCACATGACGCTGCTCAATGTCGACGCGCCGCCGGCGGCGCTCAACGAGATCGAGCGCCAGGAGCGGCTCAACGAAGACGTGCTGCGCTACCTCACCATCCGGGTCGAGGCGCACGAGGACGGCCCCTCCGCGATGATGCGCAAGTCCGATCGTGACGATCGCGGCGAGCGTGGCGACCGCGGCGATCGCGGCGATCGTGGACGCGGTGAACGCCGCCCGCGGCGCGACGAGGCCGAAGACGACGCCGGGCCCGCGGCGGTCGCAGCGGTGGAGGAATAGGCCATGGCATTCGGATCATCCCAAGGTGGCGGTGGTGGCGGCGGCGCCCGCCGTCCGTTCTTCCGCCGGCGCAAGACCTGTCCGTTTTCCGGCGCCAATGCGCCGAAGATCGACTACAAGGACGTCAAGCTGTTGCAGCGCTACGTGTCGGAGCGCGGCAAGATCGTACCGAGCCGCATCACCGCGGTGTCGGCCAAGAAGCAGCGCGAATTGGCGCAGGCGATCAAACGCTCGCGCTTCCTCGGCCTGCTGCCTTATGTCATTCGCTGATCCGCTGCGCGGATCAGTTGCGTGATTAGGTAAACTTCGGCGCATGATCCCGAAAAGTGGGAACCGGTTTTCGGATAAGATCATGAGCAAATGAAAACGAGGCTGGCGGGGTCACCCCGCGAGCCGATGGTTGGGGCGGATATCCGTCTCTAACCGCTCGAAGAGCGGGACAGCTCGTGATGATGCAATTCGGATTGATCGGTATCGGTGCCGGCGCCGCGGCGGCTTTGCTGTTCGCCTCGGTGACCTCGGGCGCGTGGCTGTCGATTCCGCTGTTCTATCTGGCGCCGCTGCCGATCATGATCGCCGGGCTCGGCTGGAGCCATTGGGCGGCATTGATCGCCGCGTTGACCGGCGCGCTGGCGCTCGCGGTTGCGTTCGGCCCGGTGTTCTTCTTCAGTTTCCTGGCCGGCGCCGGGTTGCCGGCCTGGTGGCTCGGCTATCTCGCGATGCTGGCGCGTCCGCTCGGCAACGGCGGCGCCGCAGCGCTCGAATGGTATCCGCCCGGCCGGCTGGTGGTATGGGCGGCCGTTCTCGGCGGACTGGTCGTGGTGGTTGCCATCCCCAATTTTGGCTTCGATGCCGAGAGCTTCCGCGCCGGCCTGCGTCAAGCGCTGACGCATATCCTGCGCGTGGACACCGAGGTGCCGACGAATGCCCCGCTCACCACGCCCGGTGTGTCCAATACCAGCCGGCTGGTCGACTTCCTGGTGGCCGCCATTCCGCCGGCGGCGGCGGTGCTCGCCACCATCACCAACGTGCTCAATCTGTGGCTCGCCGCGCGCATCGTGACGTTTTCCGGCCTGCTGAAGCGGCCGTGGCCGCCGCTCGCGGCCATGACGTTTCCGCGCACGCTCGCGGCGGCGCTCGCGATCGCCGTCGCCTTGAGCTTTGTCGGCAGCCTGATCGGCATCGTCGCCGGCGTCGTGTCGGCCAGCCTGCTGATGGCCTATGGCGTGCTCGGCTTCGCGGTGCTGCACGCCATTACCCGCGGCATGGCGAGCCGCATCTTCTTGCTCGGCGGCGTTTACGCCGCGGTGCTCGTGTTGGGCTGGCCGGTGCTGGCGCTCTGCCTGCTCGGCCTGATCGATGCGGCCATCGATTTGCGCACGCGCATCGCTCCCACGCGCGGACCCCCGGCTCCCACCTGACGACGAGACATCCGCCAACAACTTAAATTCAGATCAACCAAGTTCAGATCAAGGAGTGACGACCATGGAAGTGATCCTGCTCGAGCGCATCGGCAAGCTCGGACAAATGGGCGACGTCGTGCGCGTGAAGGACGGTTTCGCCCGCAATTTCCTGCTGCCGCGCGGCAAGGCGTTGCGCGCGACAGCCGATAACAAGTCGAAGTTCGAGTCGATGAAGGGCGAGCTGCAGGTGCGCAATCTGGAACTCAAGGGCCTCGCCGACACGGTGGCCGCCAAGCTCGACGGCAAGACCATCGTGGTGCTCCGCCAGGCGAGCGAGTCCGGCCAGTTATTCGGCTCGGTGTCGCCGCGCGACATCGCCGGCATGCTCAATACCGACGGCGCCGAGGTGAACCGCTCGCAGGTCGTGCTCAACGCGCCGATCAAGACCATCGGCCAGTACAAGGTGCCGCTGGCGCTGCATCCGGAAGTCGAGACCATCGTCACCGTCATCGTCGCGCGCAGCGCGGGCGAAGCCGAACGGGTCGCGCGCGGCGAGGACGTCACGGTGCGGCGCGAGCAGGCCGAGGAAGACGCGGCGGCCGCCTTGGAAGCCGCGGAAGCCTTCTTCGAGCCGGAAGCGGCCAAGGTGTTGCGCGAGGCAGGGGAGCCGGAAGCCGAAGCCGCGGCCGAAGCGGCGCCGGCGGGCGACGAGAAAAAGCCCGCGAAAGCCGCAAGGAAGAAGAAAAAGGACGAAGACGCAGCGCAAGCCTAGAGCGTGAACTCATAAACGGACGGCCAATTGCCGGCGTGGTGCGCCGACGAATGTCCGTTATCGGGTAACCGCACGACCGAAATGGGACAACCGTCTTAAGCTTTCACCTTGCCGCCACATTATGTACGGCTTATCGTTTCGATCACAGAAGTCCGTACGCTAGCGATCCGGACACGGTAGGGAGGTCGTCATGCTGACACGAAGAGGCTTTGCGGGCTTTGCGTCCTGCGCGATCTGCGCGGCCACGGGGTTCATTGCGACCGACGCTTCGGCGGCGGAGGGTGCGCCGCCCGCAGCGACGCCAGGCGTCAAGCGAAAAATTCTCTCGCAGATGGACGGTCCGATGCCGGGCTATGTGACGATAAACATGGAAGTGGAAATAGATCCGGGAGTGACGATTGCGCGGCACACGCATCCAGGAATCGAATCGAGCTATGTCTTAGAAGGCGGCTTCGAGCTCCCCGTACAAGGTCAACCAACCCGCATGTTGAAGGCGGGCGATGGTTTCCAAATTCCGGTTGAAACGCCCCATGCTGGCGGCAAGCCCGGCGACAAGAAGTCGAGGATCGCGATCACCTATGTCGTGGAGAAGGGCAAACCGCTCGCGTCTCCAGCCTGATCAGATCAGGGATTCCGACGCCGCCGTGCGCCGCCACGAGCGGCTCAGGACGTGGGCCCTAAAATCCATGCCCATCTTGCTGTAGCGAGGCCGCCTTGGTTGGCGGCCTCTTGTCATTTCAAACCGCAAGCAAGCTGGCGGGTTCCGGCCCGCCCTAGTCGGACTTCTCCGGCTTGTCCGGTTTGGCGGCTGGCGCGGCGTCCGGTTTTGGCTCGCTCGCTTTGGCGTCGGGCGGCTTAGGTTCACTCTTGGGTTCGGAGGTCTTGGGTTCGGAGGTCTTGGGCCCGGAGGTCTTGGCCTCGGATGGCTTATCGGTTTTGTCGGGTTTTACGGATTTGGTCTCGCCGGATTTGGGCTCGGCCTTTTTCTCGTCGCCCTTGGCCTTCTCGTCGCCCTTGCCCGTGCGCTTGGTCGCGCCCGTGCGCTTGCCCGGCGCCGGCGGAGTGCCGAACGATTCCAGATAGGTGGCGATGATGGCCGCCGATTCGCGGCTGGACGTGTAATGCTCGCGCAGGAAGCCGGACAGGCCGAGCGGGCCGCCGGACTTGCGCAGGGCCTGGGCGCTCTTGTGGCAGAGGGCGCAGTTCGAGGCGAACAGCTGCGCGCCGGACTTGCCCGAATCCAGGTTTTCCTGCGCCCCGGCCGGGGCTGCGGCCAGGCTACCGACGACACCAAAAATGCACGCTACACGACGCCAAAACCCCGACATTTGATTTCCCGCCTCTGCTTTTCACGACTCCGCCAGCCGCCAACTATTACCTGATATTCGTGCCGGTGTGAGCCACATAACAACGGCCAATAAGCTGGCCGCCGTGTATAAGAATCCCTAATTTATGGCATTGCTGCGAATATTGATCTTTGGTTTAATTGATAGAGATCAACGGGTTTTGATCGGCGGCATCGTAGGAAAAATATAGCGTCGCGAGTAGCTCGACCTGACGGAGGCGGCCGATGGACCGCTTGCTTCGGTTTCTGCTCAAGACCTTTGTCCAGCGAGGAACATTCAGGGTTACCACCTCGCGCGGAACGGTCTTAACCTTCGGCGATGGGACCGGCCAGCCGGTATGGGTGCGCTTTGCCACCCGCGCGGCCGAGTGGGGAATTCTCCTCGATCCCGAGCTCAAATTCGGCGAGTCCTATATGAACGGCACGTTCGTGGTCGAGCGGGGCTCGATCGCCGACGTTCTTGCCATCATGCTTGGCCAGAATTCCGACGTTCCGCACTGGGCGCGGCCGCAGGGGCTGCTGCGCTTTCTTAACCGCCGTTTGCAGCAGTTCAATCCGCGCCGGCGCGCGCGCAACAACGTGGCGCATCATTACGATCTCGATGGCCGGCTCTATTCGCTGTTCCTCGACGCCGACCGGCAATACAGCTGCGGCTATTTCGAGAGCCCCGAGCAGTCGCTCGACGACGCCCAGATCGCAAAGAAGCGGCATCTCGCCGCCAAGCTGCTGCTCGCCCGCGACCGCCACGAGCGAGACTTGCGCGTGCTCGACATCGGCTGCGGCTGGGGCGGGCTCGGACTTTATCTTGCCGAGGTCGCCGGCGCCGACGTGACCGGGGTCACGCTGTCGCAGGAGCAGCACGCCATCGCCAACGAACGCGCCGCGGAAAAGGGCCTGGCCGAACGGGCCCGCTTCAACCTGCAGGACTATCGCGACGTCGCGGGACCGTTCGACCGCATCGTGTCGGTCGGCATGTTCGAACATGTCGGCATCAACCATTACGACACGTTCTTCCGCAAGAGCGCGCAATTGCTCGCCGACGACGGCGTGATGGTGCTGCATTCGATCGGCCGTTCGGAAGGGCCGAACGCGACCAGCCCATGGATCGCGAAATATATTTTCCCCGGCGGTTACATCCCGTCGCTGTCCGAGGTGCTGCCGCACATCGAGAAAGCCGGGCTGCTGGTCACCGACATGGAAATCCTGCGTCTGCATTACGCCGAGACGCTCAAGCAATGGCGCGACCGATTCCTCGCCCACCGCGAGCAGGTCGAGCGCATCTACGATCGGCGCTTCGTGCGGATGTGGGAGTTCTATCTGGCCGCGTCCGAAATGTCGTTCCGCGAGCAGGACTTGATGGTATTCCAGGTCCAGCTCACCAAGCGGCAGGACGTGGTGCCGATGACGCGGGACTATATCGGCCGCGAGGAGCGCCGGCTGCGCGGCGCCGAAGGCGAGCGTCACCCGCCGCTGCGGCTCGCCGGCGAGTAGACGGCCGGCGCCAGTACTGTGTCGATCATAGGACCGTCAAGCCTCATCGAAAGGCCACACACGCTATTTTCATCAGCAGTGATTAGCGTGGACAGCGGCGATTAATTGCCAGCCGGCCATCGCGTAATGCCCTGAGCGGTGTAAGCCAAGGTCAATCAAAGTTTCGTCAAATTGACGGAACAAGGAATGTCATGGCGCCGCTCGAATCAGTTGCCCGCAAGCCGGTCGAAGAAACTGCCCAAAACTTTCGTTCCGCTCCGCACAATATCGAGGCGGAACAGGCGCTATTGGGCGCGATCCTGGTCAACAACGAGGCCTTCTACCGGGTCTCCGATTTCCTCAATCCGGAGCATTTCTTCGAGCCGATTCACCAGAAAATCTATCAGCTTGCGCGCGATCTGATCCGCGCCGGCAAGGTGGCGACCCCGGTCACGCTGAAGACCTTCATCGGCGCCGACATCGATATCGGCGGCATGACGGTGAGCCAGTACCTGGCGCGGCTGGCCGCCGAGGCGACCACCATCATCAATGCCGAGGACTACGGTCATACCATCTACGACCTGTCGATCCGCCGCGCGCTGATCATCGTCGGCGAGGACATGGTCAACGTCGCCTTCGACGCGCCGGTCGATTTCTCGCCGCGCAACCAGATCGAGGACGCCGAGCGCCGGCTGTACGAGCTGGCCGAGACCGGGCGCTACGACGGCGGTTTCCAGCGTTTCGCCCAGTCGCTCACCACCGCGATCGACATGGCGGCGCACGCCTTTCAGCGCGACGGCAAGCTTTCCGGCATCGCCACCGGGCTCGACGAACTCGACCGCATGATGGGCGGCCTGCAGCCGTCCGACCTGATCATCCTCGCCGGCCGTCCCGGCATGGGCAAAAGCGCGCTGGCCACCAATATCGGCTACAACGTCGCGCGCGCCTGGCGCGGGGAAGTGCGCGCCGACGGGCACACGGTCACCGCCAATGGCGGCATCGTCGGCTTCTTTTCGCTGGAAATGTCGGCCGAGCAGCTCGCCACCCGCATCATCGCCGAGCAGACCGGCATTCCGTCGCACCAGATCAGGCGCGGCGGCATCAGCGAGGCCGAGTTCGAGCGCATCAAGGACCACTCGATCGAATTGCAGAACTTGCAGTTCTTCGTGGACGAAACCGGCGGCTTGTCGGTGGCCCAGCTCGCCGCCCGCGCGCGCCGGCTCAAGCGCCAGCGCGGCCTCGACCTGCTGATCATCGACTATCTGCAACTGCTGCAGGGCTCGACCCGCCGCTCGGCGGAAAACCGCGTGCAGGAAATCACCGAGATCACGACCAAGCTCAAGGCGCTCGCTAAGGAGCTCAACGTGCCGGTGCTGGCGCTGTCGCAGCTCTCGCGCCAGGTGGAAAGCCGCGACGACAAGCGCCCGCAGCTTTCCGATTTGCGTGAATCAGGCTCGATCGAACAAGACGCCGACGTGGTGCTGTTCGTATTCCGCGACGAGTACTATCACCAGATGCGCAAGCCGCTGGAGACCAACCGCGAGAAATTCGCGGAATGGCTGGCGGAGGGCGAAAAGGTGCACGGCCGGGCCGAGATCATCATCGGCAAGCAGCGCCACGGCCCGACCGGCACGATCGAACTGCAATTCGAAGGCGCCATCACGAAATTCTCGACCTTGGCGAAGCCCGACCATCTGCCAGAGCGGATCGGGTAAGGCGCGCGGTTCCCGCATGGAACCCCCGCATCGGGGCGTGGGCGCCAACCAGACACGCGGGATGGTTGAAACGATCCGCGTAAGAACTTAAGCTCATCACATCACAGCCAAAGAGCGCGCCGTCAGCGCGCCGGCCCAGGGAGAACAGCATGCGTAAATCTCTGCTCGCAGCAGCAGCCGCAGGCGTGGCAACGCTCGGATTGTGGGTCTCGCCAAGCATCGCGCAAGACGATACCGATCAGAAATTCGGCACAGTCCATTTCGCCACCTCCTGCAACGAGACGGCGCAGCGGCGATTTGACCGCGCCATGCGGTACCAGCATTCGTTCTGGTACAAGGCATCCAGGGAAATATTCGAGGAGACGCTCAAGGCCGATCCGACCTGCGGCATTGCCTATTGGGGCATGGCGCTCGGGCTGCTCGACAATCCGCACAACCCGCCACCTGCGCCCAACCTGCCGCTCGGCCTAGCCGCTATTCAGGCGGCGAAAGCCACGGGCGCCAAGTCGCAGCGCGAGCGCGACTACATCGACGCTCTGGCGGCCATGTATGTCGATTACGACAAGATCCCCCATGGGGCTCGCGTGCAGTCCTACCTCAAGGCGATGGAAGCGCTGGCCGCAAAATATCCCGACGACGACGAGGCGCAGATCTTCTACGCGATCACGCTGAACGTCGCGGCCTCGCCGACCGACAAGACTTACGCCAATCAACTCAAGGGAGCGGCCATCCTGGAGGCGATCAACAAGCGGCAGCCCCGGCACCCGGGTGTCGCTCATTATCTCATTCACCTCTATGACTCTCCTGCGCTCGCGGAGAAAGGGATCGACGCCGCCCGGCGCTACTCCAAGATCGCGCCGGCTGCGCCGCATGCGCAGCACATGCCCTCGCATATCTTCACCCGCGTCGGACTCTGGAAAGACTCGATTGCGGCCAATATTGCCTCCGTGCAAGCGGCCAAGGCGGAAAAGTCGCCCGGTGATCAGATGCACGGGCAGGACTATTTGGTCTACGCCTATCTGCAACTCGACCAGGATAAGAACGCGCGCGCCGTCATCGACGATATGGCTGTGAGCACTTTCGGTCCGGATGCATTCGCTGGGCATTTCGCGGCTGCCGCCTCACCGGCGCGCGACATGGTGGAACGCGGCGATTGGAAAGGCGCGGCGCAGCTTCAAGTCCGCCCGAACAAATTTCCCCATGTCATGGCGATCACGCATTTCGCGCGCGCGCTCGGCGCGGCGCGCTCCGACAACCCGGACGCTGCCAAGGCCGATATCGCAAAGCTTGCCGAAATGCGTGACAAACTGACGGCGGCCAAGGTCGGCTATTGGCCGCACATCGTCGATATCCAGTATCAGATCGCTACCGCCTGGATGCTCTATGCCGAGGGCAAATATGATGACGCGCTCAAAGCGATGAGCGCGGCCGCCGACGCCGAAGACAAAACCGAGAAGTCGCCGGTCACGCCGGGGCCGCTGATGCCCGCGCGCGAGCTCTACGGCTATATGCTGCTCGATCGCGGCATGGCCAAGGAGGCGCTGGCGGCGTTCGAGGCGACCATGGCGAAGGAGCTCAACCGCTTCAACGGATATGCCGGTGCGGCGAAAGCTGCGCAGGCGCTCGGCGACAAGGCGAAAGCGAAGGCCAACTATGAAAAACTGGTTGCGCTCGCCAGCGCGGGTGATAACGACCGCCCGGTGCTGGCCGAGGCGAAGGCGTTCGTCGCAAGCAACTAGGACAAACGGCGCAAACGATCGCGGCCGCTGACGCGATGAAAAGAACCACCGTCCTTGCCGCTGTCGTCGCCTTCGGGCTGGGCGGGCTGGCCGGTGCGCTGGCGGTTTTCGGTTTGCCGCTGCCGGACCGCGGCGGGGCCGTGGCACCGCCCAGCCATCCGGTTTGGGCCGAGGTGCAATGGCCCTTCGCGATGGACGAATGGGGCAAGGGCAAAGCGTTCCGGTGCACGGCGGCCGACTGCGGCGCTGAGATCAACCTTTATATCCGGGCCAAGATCGGCTTCTGCAATTGCACGACCGGCGTTTCCGATGACGACGAGCTCAATCGCCTGAGCGACTTCAACCTGATGGGCGACAAGCCTTCGGTTTTGGGGCCGGGCCACCCGATCGCTGTGGCGTGGATGAAGGGCCGCAGCCGGTCTTACACGGTCGCCGGTCCCTTTCGCGCGGGACAATCAGCACTGGCGGTTGCTTTCAACGATCATTGCGACGCCATCGTCGCCACCGTCGTGGTCGCGCACGATCGGCCGGCGATCATCGAGCCCAGCGTCATCGAATTCCTCAACAGCAAGACCATCCTGCACTGGGCCGAGGTAACGCTTGGTCTGTAGCACCGGTGCCCCGCCCCGCATGGACGCCCCGCGCGCGGGCGGCTAAACCCTAGCCCATGACCGAGGCCGAACCCGCAGTTGAGCAGGACTTGAGCCCGCCGGACGACGGCCGGGCGGACAAGCTCGTCACCGCCGGCCCGCCGGCGGCGCAAGCGGGCGGCATCCTCACCGTCGATCTCGCAGCCATCGAAGCCAACTGGCGCTCGCTTGGCCACCGCGCCATGCCGGCGGAATGCGCTGCCGTGATCAAGGCCGACGGCTATGGCTGCGGCATCGAAAAAGTCGCGGCCGCATTGGCCAAAGCCGGCTGCAAGACATTTTTCGTCGCCGATCTCGCCGAGGCGCGGCAGGTGCGTAACGTCGCGCCTGACCCGGCGATCTATGTGCTCAACGGGCTGCTGTCGGGGACCGCGGGATCTTACGCCGATATCCGCGCGCGGCCGGTGATCGGCAGCATGGTCGAGCTGGCGGAATGGGACGCCTTCGTGTCCGTCAACCAGTGGCACGGCGGCGCGGCGCTGCACGTGGACACCGGGATGAACCGGCTCGGCATCTCGCTCAACGAAGCCGCGGCGCTGGCGCCGCGCATCCGCTCCGAGAACCACGGCATCACGCTGCTGATGAGCCACCTGGCCTGCGCCGAGCAGCCGGAGCATCCGCTCAACGAGCGCCAGATCAGCGTGTTCCGCGAGGTGCGCATGCTCTATCGCGGCATCCCCTCCTCGCTGGCCAATTCGTCCGGCATTTTCCTCGGGGCTACCGCCCATTGCGACATGGTGCGCCCGGGCGTCGCGCTCTACGGCGTCAATCCGACGCCCGGCCACAGCAATCCGATGCGCCCGGTGATCGAATTGCGGGCGCGCATCGCGCAGGTGCGCACCGTGCCGCGCGGCGAGACCGTCGGCTACGACGCCGCCTGGACCGCCAAGCGCACGACCCGCATTGCCGTTGTCGCGGTCGGCTATGCCGACGGCTATCTGCGCGCGGCGAGCGCCTCCGACGCGGCGCCGGGCGCCGACGCCATCGTGGCCGGCCAGCGCTGTCCGCTGGCGGGCCGCGTCTCCATGGATCTGCTGGCGATCGACATCACTGAACTCCCCGACAACGCCGCCCGGCGCGGCGATCTGGCGACGCTGATTGGCGGCGAGATCACCGTCGATGACCTCGCCAAGGCCGCCGGCACCATCGGCTACGAGGTGCTCACCAGCCTCGGGCGGCGCTACCACCGGGTTTACCGGGGCTGAGCGCCCGTCCGCTCCAAATCCCCTGAAATCAGCACTTTCTTAAAGAATGTTCTTGTAATGTTCTCATAGCGGCTTTAGCCTGCCGGAGAGCATTTCAGGGGCGATTCCCTTCATGTCGAAACGCAATCTCAGCTTCATCTGCCAGAACTGCGGTGCGGCGGCGCCCCGCTGGCAGGGCAAGTGCGAGGCCTGCGGCGAGTGGAATACGCTGGCCGAGGAAGGCGCCGAGCGCCCCGCCGGGCCGGGGCGCAAAGCCGGCAAGGGCCGCCTGTTCGCGCTCGAGCCGCTGACCGGCGAGGCGCATGAGGCGCCGCGCCTGCCCTGCGGGGTCGCCGAATTCGACCGCGTCACCGGCGGCGGTTTCGTGCGCGGCTCGGTGCTGCTGATGGCGGGCGATCCCGGCATCGGCAAATCGACGCTGCTGCTGCAGGCCGCCGCCGCCATGGCGCGCGCCGGCCACCGCGCGGTCTATATCTCCGGCGAGGAAGCGGTCGCCCAGGTGCGCCTGCGCGCCGATCGGCTCGGCCTGCGTGAGGCCGCGGTCGAGCTGGCGGCGGAGACCTCGGTCGAGGACATCATCGCCACCCTATCGGAAGGCAAGACGCCGCGGCTGATTGTTATCGACTCTATCCAGACCATGTGGACCGACCTGGTGGAATCCGCGCCCGGCACGGTCACGCAGGTGCGTGGGAGCGCGCAGGCGCTGATCCGTTATGCGAAGAGGTCTGGCGCCGCCATCATCCTGGTCGGCCATGTCACCAAGGACGGCCAGATCGCCGGCCCGCGCGTGGTCGAGCACATGGTCGATGCCGTGCTCTCGTTCGAGGGCGAGGGCTCGCACCAGTTCCGTATCCTGCGCGCGGTGAAGAACCGCTTCGGCCCGACCGACGAGATCGGCGTGTTCGAGATGACCGGTTCGGGCCTGCGCGAGGTCGCCAACCCGTCCGAATTGTTTCTCTCGGCGCGCGATCTTGGGCAGCCCGGCACCGCGGTGTTCGCCGGCATGGAGGGCACGCGGCCGCTGCTGGTGGAAATCCAGGCGCTGGTGGCGCCGACCTCGCTCGGCACGCCGCGCCGCGCCGTCGTCGGCTGGGACCCGAGCCGGCTGTCGATGGTGCTGGCGGTGCTGGAAGCCCATTGCGGCGTGAAGCTCGGTGGCCACGACGTTTACCTTAACGTCGCCGGCGGCTTGCGTATCCAGGAGCCGGCGGCCGATCTCGCCGCCGCCGCCGCACTGGTCTCCTCGCTCGCCAACGCTCCCTTGCCGGCGGATGCGGTCTATTTCGGCGAGGTGTCGCTGTCCGGTGCGATCCGGCCGGTGGCGCAAGGCCCGGCCCGGCTCAAAGAAGCCGCAAAACTCGGCTTTACCCGCGCCATCGTTCCGGAAGCCGCGCGCGCGGAAGCCGGAGAGCCCGGCCTCAAGGTCACCGATGTGGCAAGCCTCGCCAATCTGGTGGCCGACATCGCCGCCCGCGGCAGCCGGGGCACGGGTGGTAAAACCCGTGGACAAGACGGGTGACGGCAGCGTGATGCCCCGCTATACACGGGGGGCGCATCGAACCGCCGCCAGCGGCCATTCTCGCGGGACGCCGTGAGAGCAGAAATGGACGTAAAATTAAGCACTTAAGGCCGACATTGCCGCCCCGTTCGGGAGACGCTATGGCATTCCCGGATTCGCCGCGCCAAAACTTCGCCCTGCGCGGCGTCCGCCGCGCGCGATCCTTGCGTGACGAGCCTCGCCCCTACCCGCGGAGTGCATGAGCCCCGATGCCGATCACGCTGCTCGACATCATCCTCCTGGTGGTCATGTTGATCTCCGGCCTGCTCGCTATGATCCGCGGCTTCATGCGCGAGATCCTGTCGATCGGCGCCTGGGGCATCGCCGCGCTGGTCACGCTCTATTCCTATTCGCGCGTGCTGCCGATCGCCAAGCAATACGTCGCCAGCGACATGGTGGCGGCCGGCGTGAGTATCGGCGCGGTGTTTCTGATCACGCTGCTGGTGGTCTCGATCATCACCGTGCGCATTTCCGACATGGTGCTCGACAGCCGGGTCGGCGCGCTCGACCGCACGCTCGGCTTCCTGTTCGGGCTCGGCCGCGGGCTGGTCATCGTGGTTGTCGCCTTCCTGTTCTTCGCCTGGCTGGTGCCCGAGCGCAGCCAGCCGGAATGGGTGCGCGGCGCCAAGTCGAAGGTGGTGTTGCAAAGTACGGGACAATGGTTGATGTCCATGTTGCCGGATGACCCCGAAAGCACCATCTTGAAGCGGTTGAAGCGGCAGAAGCCGGAAGACCAGGAACCGCCGGACAGCGGCCCCGATCAGAAGTCGGATCTGCCGGCGCCGGGGATCGGGGCCAAACCGAGCGGAACGCGATAGCGATGCAGCAACAGCCGCAAGACCTCGTGCAGACGGCAGGCGCCGAATTCGATCCGGATGCCGACCGGCTACGCGAGGAATGCGGCGTGTTCGGCATCTTCGGCCATCCCGACGCCGCCGCCATCACCGCGCTCGGCCTGCACGCGCTCCAGCATCGCGGCCAGGAAGCCGCCGGCATCGTCAGTTTCGACGGCAAGCGCTTTCATTCCGAGCGCCGCCTCGGCCTGGTCGGCGACGCCTTCGCGCGGCGGGAAGTGATCGACCGCCTGCCCGGCACCGCGGCCATCGGCCATGTGCGCTATTCGACGACCGGTGAAACGGTGCTGCGCAACGTGCAGCCGCTGTTCGCGGAACTGGAAGGCGGCGGTTTCGCCATCGGCCACAACGGCAACCTGACCAACGGCATCGCGCTGCGCAAGAACCTGGTGCACGAAGGCGCCATGATGCAGTCGACCACCGACACCGAGGTGATCCTGCATCTGGTGGCGCGCGCGCGCCGCAACCGCTTCGTCGACCGTTTCATCGAGGGCCTGCGCCAGCTCGAAGGCGCCTATGCCTTTGTCGGCTTGACCAACAAAAAGCTGGTCGGCGCGCGCGATCCATTCGGCATTCGCCCGCTGGTGATCGGCAAGCTCGACGGCTGCCCGATTCTGGCGTCGGAGACCTGCGCGCTCGACATCATCGGCGCGCAATACGTGCGCGACGTGGAGAACGGCGAAGTGGTGATCTTCGACGAGGACGGCATGCAGTCGCATAAGCCGTTCCCGCCGATGGCGGCGCGGCCGTGTATCTTCGAATACATCTATTTCGCGCGGCCGGATTCCATCGTCGGCGGCCGCCATGTCTACAATGTGCGCAAGACTATGGGCCGCGAGCTGGCGCGCGAAGCGCCGGCGCAGGCCGATGTGGTCGTCCCGGTGCCGGATTCCGGCGTGCCGGCGGCGATTGGCTTTGCGCAAGAATCAGGCATCCCCTACGAGCTCGGCATTATCCGCAACCATTATGTGGGGCGCACCTTCATCCAGCCGACGCAGACGATCCGCGATCAGGGCGTGCGGCTCAAACACTCCGCCAACCGCGCGGTGGTCGCCGGCAAGCGCATCGTGCTGGTGGACGATTCCATCGTGCGCGGCACCACGTCGAGAAAGATCGTGCAGATGATGCGCGATGCCGGCGCCAAGGAGGTGCATTTCCGCATAGCCTCGCCGCCGATCACGCATCCGGACTATTACGGCATCGACACGCCGGAGCGCGACAAGTTGCTCGCCGCCACCCACGATCTGGAAGGCATGCGGCAATTCATCGGCGCCGATTCGCTGGCGTTCCTGTCGGTCGACGGCATCTACCGCGCCATGGGTTTCGACAAGCGCGATGCGGCGCGGCCGCAATTCACCGACCACTGCTTCACCGGCGACTATCCGACCGCACTCACCGACCTGGCCGCGCAAGAGGCCAGCCCACGGCAGTTGTCGCTGCTCGCTGAAGCCATCTAGGCTTTTGCGCTAGCGTTACCGCATGTCAAAACCCCTCGCCGACCGTATCGCGCTCATCACCGGCGCCTCGCGCGGCATCGGCGCGGCGCTTGCGTTGCAGCTCGCGCAAGCAGGCAGCCACGTGGTGGCGGTGGCGCGCACGGTGGGCGGACTGGAGGAGCTCGACGATAAGATCAAGGCGGCCGGCGGCTCCGCCACGCTGGTGCCGCTGGATGTGAAAGATTCAGACGGCATCGCGCGGCTCGCGCTCGCGCTCAACGAGCGCTATGGCCGCCTCGACGTGCTAATCGGCAATGCCGGCATTCTCGGGCCGCTGTCGCCGCTCGGCCATGTCGAGCCGAAGGACTGGGACAATCTGGTTGCCGTCAACGTCACCGCCAATTGGCAGCTCATCCGTTGCATGGATCCGCTGCTCAAGGCGGCGCCCGCCGGCCGCGCGGTGTTTCTCACCTCCGCCGTCGCCTACAAGGGCCGCGCCTATTGGGGGCCCTATGCCGCCTCGAAAGCCGCGCTCGATGCGCTGGTGCGCGCTTATGCGGCGGAATGCGCGACCACGAAAGTTTGCGCCAATCTGTTCGCCCCGGGCCCGACCCGCACCCGCATGTATTTGGGCGCCTTTCCCGGCATCGATCCGCTGACGCTGCCGACGCCGGAAGCGGTGGCTAAAGCGATCGTGCCGCTGTGCCTGCCCGATTGCGCGCAGACCGGAAAAATCTACGATTTCCGCACGAGGAAGTTCTTGGAATTTCGGGCGCCGGCTTGATCCTTCTCCCCGCGCGCGGGGAGAGGTGTTCAGTGTTTGCGCTTCGCGCGCCCCTTGAACGGATTGCCCTTCTCGCGCAGCGTCAGGCGGATCGGCGTGCCGGGCAGCGCGAAGCTCTCGCGCAGCGAATTCACCAGATAGCGCTTGTAGGCGTCGGGCAGCGCGTCGGCGCGGGTGCAGAACAGCACGAAGCTCGGTGGTCTCGCTTTTGCCTGCGTGATGTAATTGAGCCTGAGCCTGCGCCCCGACACCGCCGGCGGCGGATGCGCGTCAACCGCGTGCTCGAACCAGCGATTGAGCGCAGCCGTCGGAATGCGCTTGTTCCAGATCGCGAAGGCATCGACGATCGCCTGCATCAGGCGGTCGAGGCCTTCCCCGGTCATGGCGGACACCGCCACCAGCGGCACGCCCTTCATCTGCTTGAGCTTCTCGTCGGCTTGGTCGCGCAGCTTGCCGATGGCGCCCGCGGTCTTTTCCTTCAGGTCCCATTTATTGACCGCGATGACGATGGCGCGGCCTTCCTGCTCGACCAGATCGGCGATGCGCTGGTCCTGCTCCTCGAAGGCGTTTTCGACGTCGAGCAGCACCACCACCACCTCGGCAAAGCGCACCGCATTGAGCGCGTCGGCGACCGAAAGCTTTTCCAACTTCTCATCGACGCGCGCCCGGCGCCGAATGCCGGCGGTGTCGTGGATGCGGAATTTCTGGCCGTGCCAATCGAGATCGACCGCGATGGCGTCGCGGGTGGTGCCGGCCTCCGGCGCGGTGAGCAGCCGCTCCTCGCCGATCAGCCGGTTGACCAAAGTTGACTTGCCGGCATTCGGGCGCCCGACAATGGCAACCCGGATCGGATGCGGGCCGGATGGCTCGGACGCCGCTTCGATCTGCGCCGCGGTGCGTTCCGGCAAGGCCGCGCGTAGCGCGTCGTAGAGATCGGCCAGGCCTTCGTTGTGCTCGGCAGAAATCGCCACCGGGTCGCCGAGGCCGAGCGCGTAGGCGTCCAGCCTACCCTCTTCGCCGGCGGTGCCTTCCATCTTGTTGGCGATCAGCACGGTCGGCTTGCCCGACTTGCGGACGAGTTCGGCGAAAACTTGGTCCACCCCAGTAGGACCGCTGCGCGCGTCGATCATGAAGAAGATCGCATCGGCCTGCGCCATCGCTGTCTCGGTCTGCGCCCGCATGCGGCCGGTAAGGCTCTCGGGCGCGGACTCCTCAAGTCCCGCGGTATCGATCACGGTGAAATCGAGATCGCCGAGCCGGCCCTCGCCTTCGCGGCGGTCGCGCGTCACGCCCGGCCGGTCGTCGACCAAAGCGGTACGCCGGCCGACCAGCCGGTTGAACAATGTCGACTTGCCGACATTGGGGCGGCCGACGATGGCAATGGTGAAGCTCATGGGCAGCGATCCGGCCCGCGCAAAGCGGGCGACGCTCTCTTAACCTGACAGGGGCGTCAGCGCGAGAAGGTGCCGGGCGGCGGCGCCGACGGCCAGGGGTCGGTGCTCGTACTTTGCCCGGACGCCGGCTGCTGCGGAGTCGTGCCCGGCCAGGGCGCCGTTTGCTGTTGGCCGCTGCCTTGGCCCTGGGCCGCCGGCTGCACGGTGATTTGCGTGGGCGGACGGGTTGCCGTGCGCGGCTTCGGCTTGCGCTTCGGTTTTGCCTTGGGCTCTGCCGCCGGCTCGATCGCGGCGGTCTTGGCTGACGGCGCGGGCGCGGCGGTCTTGTCGCCGGGCGTTGCCGCGGCAGCGCCGGCTGGCTCCGCCGCCGGCGCTTGCGCGGTCTCCGGCTGCGGCTGATTGCCCTTCATATATTCGGGCGGAATTCCTTGCGAGACGCCCGGCACGCCCTGCGGGAACAGATCTTTGCGCTCGCCGGGCAGCTTCTTCTTGTCGTTGAGATGGAGGAAGTCGAACTTGTCCATGTCGAAATCCTCGCAACCGGCGAGAACCGGCGCGAGCGCGACCAGTCCGACCAGCAACACGATGCGATGCATGCGGCGCATGGAATAATCCTCAACTCTTCCCGCCGGCGGCGATCAGCGCCGAGAGCACATCGGCGCGCGCGCGCGTGCCCGGCGGCGTCTCGCCATCGGTTGCGATCATGTCGATATAGCGGCGCGCGGCAGTGAAGTCGTGGTTGCGCCAGGCCGACAGCGCCAGCAGCTCGCGCGCGCTGTGGCGGAAGGTGTGGCCAGGCTCGGCGACCGGATCGAGACGGCGGCGCATGTCGGAAAGCGGCGCGCTGTCCACCATCAGCATGCCGGCGCGCACGGCGGCGAGATCCTGCAAGGTGGTCCCGAGCGAGGTGTCGGCGGCGATTTCATCATAGGCCTTCACGGCGTCAGGGCGCTTGGTTTGCGCAAGCTCGGCGGCGGCGCGCAAGCGCGCCAGCGTGCGATAGCCGGCCGGCGCCTCGGCGGCGATTTTGGCGAAGGCGGTTTCCGCTTCGGCGTGCTTGCCCGCTTCGCTCAAGCTCAGCGCGGACTCGTATGCGGCACCGGCAGCGGCGGCTTGCTTGGCTTGCCAGTATTCATAGCCGCGCCAGCCGCCGATACCGGCGACGATCAGCACGGCGAGCGCGATGATATAGATGCTGTAGCGATCCCACAGCTTCTGCAGCCGTTCGCGGCGGACTTCCTCGTCTACTTCGTGAAAAATATCGGCCACAAATGGCTCCAAACCCCGTTACGCCCATCCCCGAGCGGACTGCGACGTAACCTAGCGATGTGGCAGGCGCAAGGCAAAGCTTGTGCCGGACAATCGTTAAGATTCAGCGGTTTAGGGCTTCTTGCCCTTCATCGGATAGACGTGCTCGGGGCCTGGAAAAGCGCGCGCGCGCACTTCCGCTGCATAGTCGGCCACCGCCTTTTCGATGCCGGGGCCAAGCTCGCCAAAACGCTTGACGAATTTCGGCACCCGCGGCGACAGGCCGAGCATGTCTTCCAGCACCAGGATCTGCCCGTCGCAGGCCACGCTCGCCCCGATGCCGATGGTGGGAATGCGCACCGCGGCGGTGAGCTTGCGCGCGAGCGGCTCCGCCACCGCCTCGATCACCACCGCGAAGGCGCCGGCTTCGGCCACGGCAATCGCATCCTGCTCGATGCGCGCCCAACCGGCCTCCTCGCGCCCTTGCGCGCGGAACGAGCCGAGCACGTTGATCGCCTGCGGCGTTAAGCCCACATGCGCCATCACCGGCACACCGCGCTCGACCAGGAAGCCGATGGTTTCGGCCATGCGCGTGCCGCCTTCGACTTTGATGGCGCCGCAACCGGTTTCCTTCAGCACGCGCGCGGCGTTCATGAAGGCCTGTTCCTTGGAAGCCTCGTAGGAACCAAACGGCATGTCGATGACCACCAGCGCACGCTTGGAGCCGCGCATCACCGCGTGGCCCTGCAGGATCATCATCTCGAGCGTGACCGGGACCGTTGATTCAAAGCCGTGCATCACCATGCCGAGCGAGTCGCCGACCAGGATCACGTCGCAATATTTGTCGACCAGACGCGCGGTGTGGGCGTGATACGACGTCAGGCACACGATCGGCGCGCCGCCCTTGCGGGCGAAAATATCCGGGGCGGTGAGCCGTTTGATTTCGTCTTGCACTGACACGGGGTAATTACCTGCCAAAGACCGGCGCGCCGATCACCATCGGATGGAAGGCGTAGCCGAGCGCGAGATAGATGACGATACCGATCACCACGACAATGACGTCGTTGGTATAGCCGGCGGGCGCCGTGATCGCACCGAGGTCGCCGCGCCGCTTGGCGGCGATGCGGGCATAGACGCCCCAGGCCAGGAACGCGCCGAACAGCAGGATCGAGCCGAGGTCGCCGTTCGACAGCAGGTGCGCCAGCGCCCAGGTCTTCACGCCCGCCAGCATCGGATGCTTGAGCTTGGCCTTGATGTGGCTGGGGATGAAGGCGGCGGTGAAGAAAATCACCGCGAACAACATGAGGCCTTCGGTGATGTGCCGCATGAAAGCGGGCGGCGACCAGACCTGGATCAACTCATGCGCGTGGTATTGCCCGTAGCCATAGATGATGATCGCGAGGCCGATCAGCGAGACCAGCGCGAACAGCGCGCGATAGGTCATGAGCCCCAGCCGTTCGATGGCATCCGCGCGCACCGCGCGGAACGTCACGAAGCTATGAGCGGCGACAAAGACGATCAGTCCGAGGATAAGGATCAGTAAGCCCATGTAAAACTCCCGGAACATTGTCTGCGCATGATCTTATCCGAAAACCAGTTCCCACTTTTCGGGACCATGCTCTAATTCGGCGCAGTAGAGGCGATGGCCGCGCGTGGCGCAAGAGCGCCGCTAGGCCGCTACGGCCGCTTTATTTTTCACGTCCTTGATATCGGTAAAAACGATGCCGGGGGCGCGTTCGCCGGTGTAATCGAGGATGAACTGGTTGCGCGCCATGAACACGCGATCGCCGTCCAAATCCTCGGCCACGCTGGAATAATTGGCCTGCACGAAATCCTCGAGTTTTTTGGCGTCGGCGCATGAAATCCAGCGCGCGAGCTGGAATTCCGGTGTCTCATAGCCGATTTCGAGGCCATATTCGTCGGCCAGCCGCACTTTGAGCACGTCGAGCTGCAACGGGCCGACCACGCCGACCAGCGCGGGGGCGCCGTCGAGCGGCCGGAACACCTGAACGACGCCTTCTTCCGCCATCTGCTGCAGCGCTTCTTTCAACTTCTTGGCCTTCATCGGGTCGCCAAGCTTCACGCGTCTGAGAATTTCCGGCGCGAAGTTCGGAACGCCGAGGAAGGCGATATCCTCGCCTTCGGTCAGCGTATCCCCGATGCGCAGGGTGCCGTGGTTGGGGATGCCGACCACGTCGCCGGCATAGGCCTCGTCGGCGAGCGCGCGGTCCTGCGCGAAAAAGAATTGCGGCGCCGACAGCGTGATCGGCTTTTCCGTGCGCACCAGTTTGGCCTTCATGCCGCGGCGCAGCTTGCCCGAGCACAGCCGCGCGAAGGCGATGCGGTCGCGGTGGTTGGGATCCATGTTGGCCTGGATCTTAAACACGAAGGCGGTCATGGCGGATTCATGAGCGTCGATGGTGCGCTTGTTCGACACTTGCGCGCGCGGCGCCGGCGCGAACACCGCTAGCGCGTCGAGCAGGTCCTTGACGCCGAAATTCTTCAAGGCCGAACCGAAGAACACCGGCGTCATGTGCCCCTCGCGGAAAGATTCGAAATCGAAGCGCCGGCAGGCGTCCTTGACCAGCGCCAATTCCTCGGCGATCGCTTTGGTATCGAGCATGGAATTTTTCGCCGCCAGTGCCGCGAGATCGAGCGGCTGCGGCGCAACCGACTTGCTGTCTTCGGCCAGCAGCCGCATCTGGCCGGTGATCAGATCATAGGTGCCGGCGAAATCGCGGCCGCGTCCGATCGGCCAGGTCATCGGCGCGGTGTCGAGCGCCAGCGTCTTCTCGATCTCGTCCAGCAATTCGAACGGGTCGCGGCTCTCGCGGTCCATCTTGTTGATGAAGGTGATGATCGGAATGTCGCGCAGCCGGCAGACCTCGAACAGCTTGCGGGTGCGCGCCTCGATGCCCTTGGCGGCGTCGATCACCATCACCGCCGAGTCGACCGCAGTGAGCGTGCGGTAAGTGTCCTCGGAGAAGTCCTCGTGGCCCGGCGTGTCGAGCAGATTGAACACGCGGTTATCGTAATCGAAGGTCATCACCGAGGTGACCACCGAAATGCCGCGCTCGCGCTCGATCGCCATCCAGTCCGAGCGGGTGGCGCGGCGGTCGCGCTTGGCCTTGACCTGGCCGGCGAGATTGATGGCGCCGCCGAACAGCAGCAGCTTCTCGGTCAGCGTGGTCTTGCCGGCGTCCGGGTGGGAAATGATGGCAAAGGTGCGCCGGCGCTCGACTTCCGCGGCGAGCGGCGTCAGCGGGATCGAATCGGCGGGGCGCAGGGGGACGTTCATCGCCTGCATGTGGCCGCAAATGCGAGCAAAATCAAGCCGCCGTCACCGCCGCGCGGGCACGGATGCCGCATAAATCTCAGGCTTAAAGCCGACCAGCAATTTGCTGTCGCCGAGATCGAGCACGGGCCGCTTGATCATCGAGGGCTGCGCCAGCATCAGCGCGATGGCCTTCTGCTCGGTGACACTTTCCTTGTCCTTGTCGGGCAGCTTTTTGAACGTCGTGCCGGCGCGGTTGAGCAGCGTCTCCCAGCCGACCTTCTTCGCCCAGCCTTCCAGCTTGGCGCGTTCGATCCCGGCGCTCTTGTAATCATGGAAGGCGTATCCGACGCCGCGCTGGTCCAACCAGGCGCGCGCCTTCTTCATGGTGTCGCAGTTTTTGATGCCGTAGATGGTGATCGGCATCACTCCCACTCAATCGTTCCCGGCGGCTTGCTGGTCACGTCGTAAACGACGCGGTTGACGCCCTTCACCTCGTTGATGATGCGGGTCGCCACGTGGCCGATGAACTTCATCTCGAACGGGTAGAAATCCGCCGTCATGCCGTCGGTCGAGGTCACCGCGCGCAGGCCGACCACAAAATCATAAGTACGCCCGTCGCCCATGACGCCGACCGTCTTCACCGGCAGTAACACCGCAAAGGCCTGCCAGATGTCGTCGTAAAGCCCGGCGCGGCGGATTTCCTCGATGTAGATCTCATCGGCCAGCCGCAGGATGTCGAGCTTCGCACGCGTGATCGGGCCCGGGCAGCGAATGGCAAGCCCCGGCCCGGGAAACGGATGGCGGCCAACGAAGGCTTCCGGCAGGCCGAGCTCGCGGCCGAGCGCCCGCACTTCGTCCTTGAACAGTTCGCGCAACGGCTCGACCAGCTTCATGTGCATGCGCTCGGGCAGACCGCCGACATTGTGATGCGACTTGATGGTGACCGAGGGGCCGCCGGTGAACGAGACGCTCTCGATCACGTCCGGGTAGAGCGTGCCTTGCGCCAGGAAATCGGCGCCGCCGATTTTCTTCGCCTCGGCGTCGAACACGTCGATGAACAGTTTGCCGATGGTCTTGCGTTTCTGCTCGGGGTCCTCGACGCCTTCGAGCGCCTTGAGGAATACGTCGCTGTCGTCGACGTGCACCAGCGGAATGTTGTAGCTGTCGCGGAACAGCGTGACGACCTTCTGCGCCTCGCCGAGCCGCAGCAGGCCGTGATCGACGAACACGCAAGTGAGCTGCTCGCCGATCGCTTCGTGGATCAGCACCGCCGCCACCGCGCTGTCGACGCCGCCGGAGAGGCCGCAGATCACGCGGCCTTTGCCCACTTGCTTGCGTATTTTCTCGATCGCTTCTTCCTTGAAGGCACGCATGGTCCAATCGCCGGCAAGCCCGGCGACCTTGCGCACGAAATTGCGGATCAGCGCCGCGCCGTGCGGGGTGTGCATCACCTCGAGATGGAACTGGGTGGCGTAGAACTTGCGCACATCGTCGCCGATGATGGCGATCGGCGCATTGGGCGAGGTGCCGAGCACGCGGAAGGCCGGCGGCAACACCGTCACCCGGTCGCCGTGGCTCATCCACACCGGATATTTCTCGCCCTTGCGCCAGACGCCCTCAAACAGCGGGCTGTCGGACACGACTTCCACCTCGGCGCGGCCGAATTCGCGATGGTGTCCGCCCTCTACTCGGCCTCCGAGCTGTTGCGCCATTGCCTGCTCGCCGTAGCAGATGCCGAGCACCGGCACGCCGGCGTCATAAATAGCCTTGGGCGCCAGCGGGGCATTCTTGTCGAGCACGGAAGCCGGCCCGCCCGACAGGATCACCGCCTTCGGCTTCATCTCACGGAAGGCGGCTTCGGCCTTCTGGTAGGGCACGATCTCGCAATAGACCTTTTCCTCGCGCACCCGCCGCGCGATCAGCTGGGTGACCTGCGAGCCGAAATCGACGATGAGGACTTTGTCGTGCAAGATCTTGTCCAACTTGGGCGGCGATGCCGCGAACGGCGCCGGAATCGGCCCCGTTCGAGGCCGCTTTGTGGGATTGGGCTTAGCTGGGGTCAAGGCGGCGTCAGGCTCCGGTTAACTACGCCAGATTTCGAGCTATTCAGATAACCCTCCATTAGCCCGCCCGTGAGACATAAGAGCGAAGATTTTCGCCATTTCCACACGTTTGGGGACTGGGTTTGGCCTGCCACGCCGATCACATGACGCTTTCCGCAGCCCCCGGGGCGGACCGCCGCGCCGCGCTGTTCCGCGAGAGCCTCGCGGAGAAGGCCACGCGCTGGACGCTCGGGCTAGCCTGGGCGCTGATGCCAAACCGCATCACCGGCTTGCCGGGCCTGGCCAAGCTCTGCTTCGACGAGCTTCTTGCGCCCGACTACGCCCTGCCCGACCCCGAGCGTGCGCTCGCCAACCCGCCGGGCCTGGCCGGCATCGTGCACGATTTCACGCTGCCGACGCTGCTCGCCGGCTACCGGCGCGGGCTCTTCCCGCTGGCGCATGTCGCGCCGCTGAAGTGGTGGTCGCCGCCGCAGCGCTCGGTTCTGTTCTTCAACGAGATGCACATCGCCAAACGGCTGCGCCGGCAGATGCGGCAAGGCCATTACACCGTCAGCTTCGACCGCGACTTCGACGGCGTGATCAAGGCTTGCGCCGAGCATCGCGCAGGCCGCTGGCATGTCACCTGGATCACGCCCAGGGTGATGCACGCCTATGCCGAGGCGTTCGACGCCGGCATCGCGCATTCCTTCGAAGTGTGGAACGAAAAGGGCGAGCTCGCCGGTGGCGGCTATGGCCTCACCGTCGGCGGCACCTTCGCCACCGAGTCGCAGTTCTCACGCGAGCCGAACACGTCGAAGATCGGCTTCACCGTGCTCAACTGGCATCTCGCCCATTGGGGCTTTGCCTTCAACGACGGCAAAGTAATGACGCCGACCTGCCATGACATGGGCTTCCGCGACATTCCGCGCGCTGAGTTTCTCAAGCGGCTGGCGCAGGCCGAACACCGGCCGGCCAAGATCGGGCGCTGGCAGATGGAAGCGGATTTGGCGACTGTGGCGGAGTGGCAGCCGGGATAATTCTCGGCCGTCAGCGCCACGCGTTTTGAACCACCGTGTTAACGAGCGGGATTTTCGCGATCCATTTGCGGACGCGCGAGTGACTCTGCTCGTCCGTTTTCGCCGCGTCGGCATCGGCAGGCGACGCGGATTCGGGAATCGTTGACGGCGGCACCGGATGATCGGGGTCAGCTTGCGGCGGCGCGAGCGGCGTTGCGACCGAGGCCGCAGGCGGTAACGCCGGCGCAACCGGCGAAATAACCGGGGCCGGCGCGGCGACTGCCGGCGCTTGTGGCGGCAAGACCGCCTCTTGCTGTGCAGGCCGCTGAGCCGGCCCTGCCGCGGGCGCAACCGGTGCCCTGGCGGTGTCAGCCGTCGGCGGCTCCGCGCCATGCACCACCAAAGCCTGGCGAACCGCATCGAGCCACTGCCCGTCGGACACGGCCGGATCGCGGCGAACAACCGCGGCCGCAGCGGGGGGCGAAGCCGCGGCCGGCAGTTTGGCGGTTGCCTGCGCAGGCGGCTCGGCTTTGCGGACCAGTTCCTTCGGCGGCGCATCGGGGCGGCGCGCGACTGCCGCGGCAACCGGCGCCGCGGGCTTGTCGGCCGCCAGCAAAGCCTTGAACGCCGCCGTGGCGTCCGGATCGGTCGCGCCACAGGTTTGCTCAAATCTCTCGACGTCGCGGCTCACGAGCATACGCCGGGTGCCGGCGTCGACGCTTTTGTCGATCATCGAGACAATGTTGGCGCGCAAGCCCTGGCACGTCGTCTCGTCGGAGAAATTGGCGTGGTAGATCGAATAGCCACTGGCCAGGCCGACCGGGATCGCCAACAGGGAACCGACGACCTGCAGCATGCTCACGGTGCGGGCGAGCCTGGGCGCACCGCCCCCGGCGACATCAGCGCCATGAGAAGATGAGGCATCGTGCGCGCCAGGATGAAAGGGATCGCGCCTAGCCACCAGCATAATGGGAGACCTCGCTTGGGGAACTCGTGCGCGTTAGTCACGAAATTTTCGCGGAGAAATTTGGCCGAGAATGCGGCGCAAACGGGGTTTTTACGTAATACAAGCGTTAATTCGGCGTTTGAGCGCTCAACCGCCGCGATGGAACACGGCGACGAAGAAACCATCAGTCTCGGTCGTGCGCGGCGTCATCAGTAGTCCCTCGTCCGACAGCCGCGCCGCCTTGGCGAACATGAAGGCGCGCTCGCCCAGCGCATTGGCGACGTCGGCCGGCGGCTGAAGGGAAAATTCTGGATGGCGCGCGAGGAACCCGCGCACCTGCGCGCTGTTTTCCTCGTCCAGCACCGAACAGGTGACATAGGCGATTCGCCCGCCGGCTTTGAGCAAGGGCACGGCGCGGTCGAGGATTTCAGTTTGTTCCTTCTGCCGCTGCTCGAGCGCGCCGGGGCGCATGCGCCACTTGGCGTCCGGGTTGCGCCGCCAGGCGCCGGTGCCGGTGCAGGGCGCGTCGATCAGCACCAGGTCGCAGCGGCCGGCCAGGTCGGCGATCTCGCCGCCCACTGACTTTGGCGTGCGCACCTGCACGTTGCGCGCGCCCGAGCGCTTGAGGCGGTCGTGGATCGGCGCCAAGCGCCGCTTGTCGTCGTCGGTGGCGAAGATTTGCCCCTTGTTCTCCATCATGGCCGCGAGCGCCAGCGTCTTGCCGCCGGCGCCGGCGCAGAGATCGACCACCTGCTCGCCGGCCTTGGCGCCGGAAAACAGCGCGGCCAATTGCGAACCTTCGTCCTGCAATTCGACCATGCCTTTGAGAAAGGCCGGCTCGGCATGGATCGCCGGGCTCTTGGCGTCGGCGGAAAGGCGGACCCGCAAGCCCCAGGGCGACCAGCGCGCAGGCTCCGGCTTGAGGTCCGACAGCATCCCGGCAACCTTGTCGCGGTCCGCTTTTAATGTGTTCACCCGCAGGTCGAGCGGCGCGCGCGACGACAAGGCCGCGCCCTCCTCCGCCCGCGCGTCGCCGAAGGCACGCGTGAAATGCGGCTCGAGCCATTCCGGATAGTCGCCGGCGACGTGCGCGGGCGCGCCGGCCATGTCGGCGTCGTCAAGGCGTTTTCTTTCATCGTCGCTCAGCGCCGCGGGCCCATAATTCGAGCCGTCGGCGAGCGTGGCGATGGCCTCGCTGTCGAGGCTGCGCTCGCGCTTAAGCATGCCGAGCAAAATGGCGCGCGGCGTGTCGGCGCCCATCAGATACGCGCTCGACGCCCGCCTACGCAGCGCGTCGTAGACCAGCCCCGCGATGGCGGCACGATCGCCGGAGCCGGCGAAGCGATGGCCTAAGCCCCAGCTCTTGAGCGCGTCGGCCGCCGGGCGGCGCTCGCTCTCTAAATTGCCAAAAACTTCGATGGCCGCGGCGAGCCGCGCTGCCGGCGTCATGGCAGGCCCAGCAGGATGCGGATCATGAAGATGACCCACATAATGATGAGCACGAGCGCACCGACGACGTAGAACGTGCCGCGGCGCAGCACCACGTTGCTGGTGGTATGCACGTAAGCCTGGGCGAAGCGCATCAGTACGAAAATCCAGGCCAACACGACGAATACCAGATCGGCGTGGCGCGTGATGATTTCCAAAATCGTCAGCACGTAGAACAGCACCGGCAATTCGAACTGGTTGCTGAAGCTATAGGCGACCTGTTGCGTGCGTACCGGCCAGTTCGGCTCGCGCAAGGCAATGCGCGAGGGATCTACGGCGCCGCTGGTAAAATCGTTGCGGCGCAAGACCGCGAGCCACAACAACAGCAGCAAGGTCAGCGCGACCTCGACGAACAGCGGCAGCAGGATGGCCTGGATCGACATTATGAGTTTCCTTAGCGCCTCGACGTGGCGGCATTTGCCCGCGTTGTCAAAGCTTAATGCTGAGCGCGGTTTCGTGGTCCTCGTCGATGAAGGCGGTAAGCCAGGATTTCTTCTCTTGCAAGGCGGTGAGATAGGCCTCGGCGCCGGTATGGGTGAGGTTGGCGCTGATCAGCAGCCCACGCGCCCGCAACAGCCGGCGCATCTCCTTGAGCAGCGGCCGCGACGGGGTGAGCCCATCGAAAAACGCCACGTCGTAGCCGGGATCGAGCCGGCGCATCACTTCCGAGAACTCACCCTCGTGCACCACGATGTGCCCGGCCATGCCATGCACCTCGACCTGCTCGCGCGCCAGCCGCACGTGCTCGCCATCGCGCTCGATGGTGTCGATCACCGCCTGCGGCGCGCCATGTGCGAACCACAGCGCCGTGTAGCCGAGCGCGGTGCCGAGTTCGAGCACGCGCCGCGCATTGGCCGCCGCCGCCAGCGCGCCAAGCAGCGCGCCGTTGTCGTAAGGGTACGCGCCGCAGCCGTGCTGGGCGCGATGCGCCAGCGTCGCCTCGCGCACCGGGGCGAAGGGGTCGGGGGATATTTTTTCAGTTGATGTTTTTGCGGCGGACACAGCACTAACCCCACCCGGCGCCTTCGGCGCCACCCTCCCCTCAAGGGGAGGGATAAGAAACGTCACCCCCCGCTCGGGTAATTCGGGCTCTCGCGCGTGATGGTCACGTCGTGCACGTGGCTTTCGCGCAGGCCTGCGCCCGAGATGCGCATGAATTCCGCCTTGCCGTGGAAATCGTCCAGATCCTTGGCGCCCACGTAACCCATGGCGGCGCGCAAGCCGCCAGACAGTTGATGCAGCACATTGGCGACCGGGCCCTTGTAGCCGACCTGACCCTCGACGCCTTCCGGCACCAGCTTGAGCGCGTCCTTGATGTCCTGTTGGAAATAACGGTCGGCCGAGCCGCGCGCCATGGCGGCGACCGAGCCCATGCCGCGATAGCTCTTGTAGGAACGGCCCTGATAGAGGAACACTTCGCCCGGCGTCTCGTCGGTGCCGGCGAGCAGCGAGCCGACCATGGCGCAATCGGCGCCGGCGGCCAGCGCCTTGGCGAGATCGCCGGAATATTTGATGCCGCCGTCGGCGATCACCGGTATGCCGGATTTCTTCGCCGCCTCGACCGCGTCCATGATGGCGGTGAGCTGCGGCACGCCGACGCCCGCTACAATTCGTGTCGTGCAGATCGAGCCGGGGCCGATGCCGACCTTGATGGCGTCGGCACCGCAATCGATCAGCGCCTTGGCGCCCTCCGCGGTGGCGACATTACCGGCCACCACCTGCACCGCGTTCGACATGCGCTTGATGCGGGTGACCGCGTCGAGCACGTAGCGCGAATGGCCGTGCGCGGTGTCGACCACCACCAGATCGACGCCGGCCGCGATCAGCGCCTCGGTGCGCGCGAAACCCTTGTCGCCGACCGTGGTGGCGGCGGCGACGCGCAAGCGGCCCTGCTCGTCCTTGCAGGCATTCGGATTGGTCACGGCCTTTTCCATATCCTTGACCGTGATCAGGCCGACGCAGCGGTATTGGCTATCCACCACCACCAGTTTCTCGATGCGATGCTGATGCAGCAGGCGCTTGGCTTCGTCCTGGCTGACGCCCTCGCGCACGGTGACGAGCTTGTCCTTGGTCATCAGTTCGGCGACGCGTTGCTGCGGATCGGTGGCAAAACGCACGTCGCGGTTGGTCAAGATGCCAACCAATTTTCCGGCTTTGCCGTTGCCGCCGCCTTCCACCACCGGCACGCCGGAGATGCGGTTCTCCTTCATCAGGTCGAGCGCCTGCTGCAGCGTCGCGCCCGGCTCGATGGTGAGCGGGTTGACCACCATTCCGGATTCGAATTTCTTCACCCGGCGCACCTGCAGCGCCTGCACGTCCGGGTCCAGATTGCGGTGGATGACGCCGATACCGCCGGCCTGCGCCATGGCGATGGCCATCTGCGCCTCGGTCACGGTGTCCATGGCGGAGGCGATGATCGGGATGTTGACGGGGATCGAGCGGGTGACGCGAGAACGAATATCGACGTCGGCGGGCAGCACCTCGGAGAGGCCTGGCCTGATCAGCACGTCGTCGAAAGTGAGCCCTTCGCGCGGGCTTGCGTTGTTTTTTCCGGCCATCGCCAACTCCGTCTCACCCGAAAAGGAGAACGAGGCCGGCTGCCGAAGGCTTATAAAATGCCTGTCGCGAGGGGTTCCTCGCCCGACGTCACGGCCCGCTTTTGGGTTGGCGTGGGTCAGTAGCACGGTAAGAGGCTGATTCCTAGAGCATTGTCAGGCGAAGTGGATACCGGTTCGCCGTCCGACAATGCGACAAGCAAAATGGCTTGCATTCGAGGATGGCTGTTATGAACCCGGCCGCCCTCGTTCCGCCGCCGCTCTGCTATTGAAGGACCCAGTTTCTAACCCTTAACCGCCTCACCCGGATGCCCATACGCCCCGACCGCATCGTCCCCTTGATCATCGCGGTCGCCCTGTTCATGGAAAACATGGATTCGACCGTGATCGCCACCGCTCTGCCGGCGATCGCGACCGATATCGGCAGCAATCCGCTGGCGCTCAAGCTCGCGATCACCTCCTACCTGCTCTCGCTCGCGATCTTCATTCCGGCCAGCGGCTGGACCGCCGACCGCTTCGGCGCGCGCACGGTGTTTCGCGCCGCCATCGCGGTGTTCGTGCTCGGCTCGATCGGCTGCGCGCTGTCGAACTCGCTCACCGATTTCGTGATCGCCCGCATCGTGCAGGGCATGGGCGGAGCCATGATGACGCCGGTCGGCCGCATGGTGCTGGTGCGCAGCATCAGCAAGCGCGAGCTGGTGAGCGCCATGGCCTGGGTGACGACACCGGCGCTGATCGGCCCGGTGCTCGGGCCGCCGGTCGGCGGTTTCATCACCACCTACGCCTCCTGGCACTGGATCTTCATCATCAACGTGCCGATCGGCCTCCTCGGCATCGTGCTCGCCACCCGCTACATCGAGGACGTGCGCGCCGAGCAGCGCGAACGCTTCGATATATTCGGCATGGTGCTGGCCGGCCTCGGCATCGCCGGCGTCGCCTTCGGACTATCTGTGTTGGGGCTCAATTTCCTGCCCTGGACCGTGGTGGCGGCGCTGGTCGTAGGCGGCGTGTTCTTCATCGCGGCCTATCTGGTGCATGCGCGGCACACCGCCAATCCGGCGCTCGACCTCACGCTGTTCCGGCTGCCGACCTTTTTCGCCAGCGTGACCGGCGGTTTCATCTTTCGGCTCGGCTTGGGCGCGTTGCCGTTCCTGCTGCCGCTGATGCTGCAGGTCGGTTTCGGCATGACGCCGTTCCAGTCCGGCATGGTCACTTTTTCGACCGCGCTTGGCGCCATGGGGATGAAGTGGGCAACCGCGACCATCCTGCGCCGGTTCGGCTTCCGCACTATCCTGGTGACCAATGCGCTGATCAGCTCGGCATTCCTCGCCGTCTGTGCCGGTTTCACGCAGACCACGCCGGTGGCGATCATGGTGGCGCTGCTGCTGGTCGGCGGCTTCTTCCGCTCGCTGCAATTCACCAGCATCAACACCATCGCCTATGCCGAGGTGGAGCCGCGCCGGGTCAGCCGGGCGACGGCGCTGGTCAGCGTCGCCCAGCAATTGGCGGTGTCGACCGGGGTGGCGCTAGGAGCCCTGGTGGTGGAACTCACGGTTCGCCTCAAGGGCAACGGGCCCCTGCAGGCGAGCGATTTTCCGCCCGCTTTCCTGGCGGTAGCGGCGATCTCGGCCTTGTCGGTGTTTATTTTCGTGCGGCTTTCGCCCGACGCCGGGGCGGAAATGGCGGATCGGCTGCCGGCCCCGACCGAAACGTCTGACCAGCGCGTCGGCTAAGGCCGCAAATTCGCTACAAATTAATCATTTATGTCCTAACTCTTGGACAAGTCATTGGCCCATCTCGTATTTTCCGCGCGCGTAGAGTTTAGGCGGAGGGTTAAGTGTAAATGCGTGGGACCCAGCCAGCACGGCTGCTCGGAGCCGCGTCGCTCGCGGTGATGGTCACCGCTTTGTCGTTTGCCGACGCCGCGCAAGCGGAGTCGCGCGAAGCGCGTATGTGCGCCACTCAGACCGAGAGCCTCGCCGATCAGCGCATCGCGGCCTGCGCCGGCATGCTCAGCGCAGGTCGCCTACAAGGCAAGGCGGAAGGCGTCGCCTATGCCCTGCGCGGGCTCGCTTATCTCGATCGCGGCGACATCGCCCACGCCATTGCCGACCTCAACCAGGCGATTTCACTCGCGCCCGATTTTGCGCCCGCCTATCAGAATCGCGGCAATGCCTGGTATGCGCGCGGCAACTACGGCCAAGCGCTCGCCGACTACGATACCGCCATCAAGCTCGATCCCAATTCGCCCTCGCCTTACGTCAACCGCGCCACCGTGCGGCGCGACCTCGGCTATGTCGACGGCGCGCTGGAGGATTATCAGAAGGCGATCAGCCTCGGCGCCGACAGCGCCCGCCTCTATGGCGGCCGCGGCCAGCTCTATCTGCGCCAGCGCGATTACGTCCACGCGCTTGCCGACTTCGACCACGCCTTGCAGATCGAGCCGAGCGCGGCGAATTACATGCTGCGTGCACGCGCGCGGCAGGATAGCGGCGATTTTGACCGCGCGCTCGCCGATTACGCGGAAGCGGAGCGGCTCGATCCGAAGAATATCGGCGCCTATACCGCGCAAGCCGTAATCTGGACGATGAAGGACGATTTCGACAAGGCCATCGCGGTCTACGACCGCGCCATCGCCGCCGATCAGACGCGCGCCGCGACTTATGCCTTGCGGGCGCACGCTTATGATCAGAAAGGCGACCGCAAGCGTGCGATGTCCGACATCAGCCGCGCGATCAAACTCTCCTCGCAGGCCGACTTCCTGAATTTGCGCGGCACGCTGCGGCTGCAAGACGGCGACACCGACGGCGTGCTGCATGATGCCGACGCCGTCCTCAAGCTCGACGCCGACAACCCGACCGCCTTTGCGCTGCGCGGCGCGGCCTTCAACCGCAAGAAACAATATGACCGCGCGCTGGCCGATCTCGACCGCGCGATCAAGGGCGATCCCAAGAACGCACTAGCCTATGGCGAACGCGGGCAGGTCTATCTGGCGAAATCCGATAACGACCATGCGCTCGCCGATCTTAACCACGCCATCGCTCTCGGCGCGACAAGCGCCGGGTCTTATCGCGCACGCGCCACGATCTATGTCGCCAAGGGCGATACCGGTCTGGCGCTCGCGGATCTCAATGCGGTGCTGTCGCGCGACCCGGACAACGTCGCGAGCATGCTGGACCGTGCGAAGATCAAACAGGCCGCAGGCGAGACGGTTGCCTCCATGGCCGACTACGATGCCGCGCTCAACCGCGAGCCGAAAAATGCCGCCGCGCTGCGCGCCCGCGCCGCGGCGCTGGTGCGGACCAACAGCTACGCCAAGGCCATCGACGATCTCGATCTTGCCATCCAGATCGAACCCAAGAACGCGCAAGCCTATTACCAGCGCGGCTTTGCTTACGAACAGCAGGATCAGAACGCCAAGGCGATTGCCGACTACCACAAGGCGATTGAGCGCGATGCCAGCATGGCCGAGACGCGCGAAGCGCTAGCGCACGCGACCGCCGAGCAAAAGAAACAACAAGAGCTCAAATTGGCTGAGGAGCGCAAGAAACAGGAAGAATTCCGGCTGGCCGAAGAGCAGAAAAAGCGGCAAGAACAGAAACTCGCCGAACAGAAAAATCAGGAACAAATCCGGTTGGCCGAAGAGCAACAGAAAGGGGAACAGAAACTGGCCGAAGAGGAGAAGAAACAGCTGGAAAGGCATATGGCCGAGCTTGATGCAAAGCGGCAGGCCATGCAGGTGGCCGAGCAGAAGAAGAAGCAGGAAGAGCAGCGGCTGGCTGCGCAGAAGAAGCTGGAGGCCGAAGCAGCCGCCAAGGCCGCCGCCATCGCTGTTGAGACAACGGTGCCGCCGGCTCAGCAGCCCAAGCAAGCGGCAGCGGCACCGCAAGGGCGCGAACAGCTATTGAGCCAACCGCCCGAGCGCAAAATCAGCGAGCCCGCCGTCCATCCGCGCGAGAAGATGGCGCAAGCGTCCCGCCCGCATGACCGCAGCCGGCGCGCCATGCGTGAAACCGAGCAGCGCCGGCACTACGCCCGCGCCGACGAGGCGCGCCGCCGCGCCAATTATGAGTCCGAGATGCGCCGCAGCTCTGAATCACCGCGCCGCGGTCTGCTCTTTACCGACGTCTGGCCCGAGGGCTCGTGGCATCAACGCGACGGGCGATAACCCGTCGCCAATAGATAGAGCTCCGCCGAGTCGGAACGACTTGCCGCCGGCTTCACGTGTTTCACGCTTTTAAAGTCGCGCTTAAGGGCGGTGAGTAGCGCAGCTTCGGTGCCACCTTGCAGCACCTTGGCGAGGAAGGTGCCGCCCGGCGCCAGCACTTCGCGAGCAAAGTCGGCGGCCGCTTCCACCAACCCCATGATCTTCAGGTGATCGGTCTTGGCGTGGCCGGTGGCGTTCGCCGCCATGTCGGACAACACCACGTCGGCCGGTCCGCCGAGCAAAGCCTGCAATTTCTCCGGCGCATCGGCGCTAAGGAAATCGAGCTGCGCGAAGTCGACGCCGGCGACCGCGTCCATCGGCAACACATCGATCGCCACAACCTGCCCTTGCGCACCGACGCGTCTGGCCGCCACCTGGCTCCAACCGCCAGGGGCAGCGCCGAGATCGATCACGCGCGCGCCCTTTTTAAGCAAGCGCGCCTTGTCGTCGATCTCGATGAGCTTGTAGGCGGCGCGCGAGCGAAAGCCTTCGCGCTTGGCGCGTGCGACATAAGGATCGTTGAGCTGGCGCTCCAGCCACAGCTTGGACGACAGCTTGCGGCCCTTGCTCTTGAGCCGGACCTTCAATGCGCGCGAGCCGCTGCCTTTGCGTGCCGTCACGACGCCGCCGCCTGATTGCCGCCGCCCCACACGCCGTCCTCGCGCATCATCTGCACCAGCATGCCTTCGCGTAAGCCGCGGTCGGCGACGCGCAGGCGCGGACACGGGAAGGCGCGGCGGATCGCTTCCAGGATGGCGCAGCCGGCAAGCACAAGATCGGCGCGCTCGGCGCCGATGCAGGGACTGGCGACGCGTTCCTGGTAGCTCATGGCCAGCAGTTTCTCGATCACCGCGCTGATTTCCGGCGCGCTCATCCAGCAGCCGTCGACGCGGTTGCGGTCATAACGCTTGAGATCGAGATGCACGCCGGCAATCGTCGTCACCGTGCCGGAGGTGCCGAGCAGATGGACGTCGTGCAAGCCGTCGCCGCCGTGCTCGCGCGCGAATGGCGCGATCATCGCCGCCACCTCGGCCACCATCGTCTCGTAGATTTCCGGGGAGACGGCAATGCCGCCATGGCGCTCGGCCAGCGTCACTACGCCGTGCGGCAGCGAGATCCAGCCGCGGATCTGCGGCAGCGGCGGCCCGCCGCGGCTCTTCTGCGAACGGTTGAGCCGCACCAGTTCCGAGGAGCCGCCGCCGATATCGAACAGCACCGCGCCGTCGGCCTGCGGATCGATCAGCGTCGTGCAGCCGGTGGCGGCGAGCCGCGCCTCGGTCTCGCGATCGATCACCTCAAGTTCGAGGCCGACGTCTTGCGCGACGCGGGCGCGGAAATCATCGCCGTTCTCCGCCGAGCGGCAGGCTTCGGTTGCGATCAGGCGGGCGCGGGTGACGCCCTTGTTCTTCATCTTGTTGCGGCAGATCGTGAGCGCGACGATGGCGCGCTCGATCGCCGCCTCGCTGATGCGCTTTGAGCTGGAGACGCCCTCGCCGAGCCGGATGATGCGGGAAAAAGCGTCGACCACGCGGAAGCCGTCGCCGGCCGGACGTGCCACCAGTAGGCGGCAATTATTGGTGCCGAGATCGAGCGCGGCGTAGCTCGCCCCGCCGCGATCGCTGCCCAATCCGCTATCAAGCCGTCCGGGCGACCGCCGACCCCATCGGGACCGCTCTGGCGGCGCCCGATCCATAGCGGGGTCGAGGCCCGGGGTGTCCCCGGCCTCGCCGCTCATATGTCTAAGCCTTCCTGCCGTCCCCGGCCGCTTCCCTGCGCTCCACGGGTGCAGCAATTGTTCCTTCGATCGCGAAAAGTGTAACAGCGCCTATGGCACGCGCAACCCTCATGCCCGAAAGCTATTCTTGTAGAAGCGGCTGGCCTGCCTTATCTGGTGATTTCCACGGCAACGACCCTCAAAAGCCCCGGCATGGATGACAGAACCACCGAAGTCGCTCTTTCGCTGACCAAATTCGGCATCGGTCAGCCGGTATTGCGCAGCGAAGACCCCACGCTGGTGCGCGGCGAGGGACGCTACACCGACGACGTCAGTCGGCCCGGCCAGGCCTATGCGGTGATGGTGCGCAGTAGCATTGCCCACGGTGTGATCCGCGCCATCGACACCGCCGCCGCCAAGGCGATGCCGGGCGTGCTGGCGGTCTATACCGCCGCCGATCTGACCGGCTATGGCGGGCTCAAATGCAACCTGCCGCTCAAGAGCCGCGACGGCTCGCCGATCCGCTATACGCCGCGGCCGGCGCTTTCCGGCGACAAGGTGCGTTATGTCGGCGATCCGGTCGCCTGCGTGATCGCAGCGACAGTGGCGCAAGCCAAGGACGCCGCCGAAGCGGTCGCCCTCGACATCGCGCCGCTGCCCGCGGTGATGCGCGCGAGCGAAGCGGCCAAGCCCGGCGCGCCGCAGCTCTGGGATGACGTGCCGGGCAATATCGCGCTCGACTATCACTATGGCGACAAGGACAAGGTCGCCGAGGCCTTCGCCAAGGCCGCGCATGTGGTGCGGCTGCCGCTGGTCAATCAGCGTATGGTGGTGAATGCGATCGAGCCACGCTCGGCGATCGGCGAATTTGAACGCGATAACGGAAAATGGACGCTGCACTCATGCAGCCAGGGGGTGGTGGGGCTCAAGACTGCACTGCGCGACATTCTCGGCGCGCCTGCCGACAAGGTGCGTGTCCTCACCGGCAATGTCGGCGGTTCGTTCGGGATGAAAGCGGCGGCCTATCCGGAATATGTCTGCATCTTGCATGGCGCCCGCGCGCTTGGCCGGCCGGTGAAGTGGACCGATGAGCGCTCCGGCAGTTTTGTGTCCGACCATCATGGCCGCGATTACGACATGACGGTCGAAGTGGCCTTCGACAAAGACTGTTTGATCCAGGCGGTCAGGCTTAGCGGCTACGGCAATTTGGGTGGCTATTGCGCGGCGTACGGCCCGCTGCTGCCGACCGTCAATGTGACCAAGAACATTGTCAGCATGTATCGCACGCCGCTGCTCGAGGTCGCGACCCAATGCGTGTTCACCAATACGGTGCTGGTATCGGCCTATCGCGGCGCCGGGCGGCCGGAAGGCGCCTTCAACATGGAGCGCACGATGGACTATGCCGCCGCCGAACTCGGCATCGACCGGTTCGAGCTGCGCAAGCGCAATTTCATCAAAGCGCGCGAGATGCCATTCAAGGCGGCCTCAGGCATGACGTATGACTGCGGCGATTTTCCCGGCCTGTTCAAGGACGCGCTCGCGCGCGCCGATGTCAAAGGCTTCAAGCAGCGTAAGCGTGCGAGCAAGCGCGCCGGCAAGCTGCGCGGGCTTGGTGTCGCCTGCTATGTCGAAACCACCGCGGCGATGACCACCGAACAGGGTGCCATTCGGTTTAATGCTGACGGTACGGTCACGATCGTGACCGGCACGCTTGATTACGGGCAAGGACACGCCTCAGCGTTTGCGCAGGTGCTTACCGAAAAGCTCGGCATCCCCTTTGATCGCATCCGCCTGGTGCAAGGCGACAGCGATCAGCTCGTCACCGGCGGCGGCACCGGCGGCTCGCGTTCAGCCATGCTGAGCGGAACGGCGATCGCGCAGGCGTCCGACAAGGTCATCGAGAACGGCAAGCAGATCGCAGCGCATGCCCTCGAAGCGTCCGCGGGCGACATCGAATTCAAAAGCGGGCGCTTCGTCATTGCGGGCACCGACCGCTCGATCGACATCATGGCGCTGGCGCAACGACTGCGCGCCGGCATGGCGCTGCCGGAAGGCGTGCCCTCCTCGCTCGATGTGACGCATGTCACGGAGCAAGTCCCCGGCACATACCCGAATGGCGTTCACCTCGCCGAAGTGGAAATCGATCCGGACACTGGTTTGACCCGTGCGGTGAAATACACCGCGGTCAATGATTTCGGAACCGTCATCAATCCGTTGCTGGTGGAGGGTCAGATCCAGGGCGGCGTGGTGCAGGGGCTGGGCCAGGTGCTACTGGAGGGCGCGGTCTACGACGCCGACGGACAACTGGTCACCGGCTCGTTCATGGATTACGCCATGCCGCGCGCGCACGACGCGCCGATGATCGAGGTCGCCAGCCATCCGGTGCCAACCAAAAGCAATCCGATCGGCGCCAAAGGCTGCGGTGAGGCCGGCACATCCGGCGGACTTCCCGCCGTCGCCAATGCGGTGATCGACGCGCTGTCGGGCTACGGCATCCGGCATTTGGAAATGCCGATGACGCCCGCGCGCATCTGGCAAGCGATCCAGGAGGCTAAGGGAAAACAACGCGCCTAAAAGCGAACGGGGCCACCGTTGCCGATGGCCCCGCGGTTGTTCGATTAATGCCCGCCGTCAGGCCGGCCCCGACAGCTTAACGTTCTTCAGCGGCAGCGAGCGCACGCGCTGTCCCGTGGCCGCGAACACCGCATTGGCGACCGCCGGCGCGGTCGGCGGCAGGCCGGGCTCGCCGATGCCGCCCCATTTCTTGCCGCCGGAGAGCGCGAGATAAACCTCGATCTTGGGCGTGTCGGCCAGGCGCACGACCTGATAGTCGTGGAAATTGCCCTGCTCGACGCGGCCGTCCTTGATGGTGATCTCGCCATAGAGCGCGGCGGAGAGACCGAAGATCACACCGCTCTCGATCTGCGCTTCCACTATGCCGGGATTGACCACATGGCCGCAGTCGACCGCGGCAACCACGCGGTCGACCCGCACCTCGCCTTTCTGGCTGACCGTCACTTCGGCGACCTGGCCGACGATCGAGCCGAAGCATTCGTGGATGGCGATGCCGCGGCCGCGGCCGGCGGGCAACGGTTTGCCCCAATCGCCTTTCTCGGCGATCTTGTCGAGCACGCCGAGGAAGTCGGGCCGGTGTGCCAGCAGCGCGCGGCGAAACTTGTAAGGGTCCTGCCCGGCCGCCTGCGCCAGTTCGTCGATATAGCTCTCCATGAAGAAGGCGTTCAGCGAGGAGCCGACCGAGCGCCAAAACATCACCGGCACGTGGGTGTTCTTAAGCATGCAGCCGACGCGCAGGTTCGGAATCTTGTAGTTGGTGTTGGCGAAGCCTTCGATCGCCTGCGGCTCGATACCGTTTTCCACCTTGTTCATCCCGACCGAGCGCATGATCGATCCGACGGCGATCTTGGCGTCGAATGCGGTCGGCATTCCGTCGGCGCCCAACGCCGCTTTCAGCCGCACCGCGGCCTGCGGCCGGTAGCGGTCCTGCGTCATGTCCTCTTCGCGCGTCCACACCAGCTTCACCGGCTTCCCGACCTGCTTGGCGACCAGGATCGCCTGGCGCATTTCGTCGTTGACCGAGCGCCGCCCGAAGCCGCCGCCGAGGAAGCAATTGTGGATTTCAATCTGCTCGGGTTTCAGGCCGGAGGCCGCCGCCGCCTGGCCGATACTGCCCATTGGCGCTTGCGTGCCGAGCCAGACGTCGAGCTTGTCGGACTTTAGATCCACCGTGGCGTTGAGCGGCTCCATGGTGGCATGCGCCAGATGAGGGGCTTCGTACACCGCCTCGACGATCTTGCCGCCCAAGTTCCCTGATTTGGAAAACTCGTCATCGACATTGCCGTCGTTGCGCGCGCTCACCATCGGTCCGTCGAGCGTGTCGCGATAGAGCTTGGCGAATTGCGCGCTGTCGGTCTTGCCGGCTTCGCCCTCGTCCCATTCGGGCTTGAGCAGCGCGAGCGCTTCCTTGGCGCGCCAATAGCGGTCGGCGATCACCGCCACGGCATTCTCGAGCTTGACCACCTGCTGCACGCCGCGCCGGCCCTTTACCGGGGCATCGTCGACGCTTTTAAGTTTGCCGCCGAACACCGGACAGGCGGCAATCGCCGCGTAGACCATGCCGGGGATTTGCGTGTCGATGGCGAATTTGGCCGCGCCGTTGATCTTGAGCGGCGTATCGAGCCGCGGTAGCGATTTTCCGATCAGCTTGAACTGATCGGGCGTGCGGATCGCCGGTTCCTTGGCGAGCTTGATCTTGCCGGCATCGGCGGCGAGCGCGCCGTAATCGAGGCTGCGGCCGGACATTTTATGTAAGACCTTGCTGTTGGCCGCCTCGCATTCGGCCTCCGGTACGTTCCAGCGCTGCGCCGCCGCAGCGATCAGCCGCACGCGCGCGCTGGCGCCGGCCTGCAACAGCATTTGCCAAGAGGTGCGAACGCCGCGGCTGCCGGCGGTGACCATGTCGCCGTAGACATTTTTCTCACGCAGATTGCGCGCAGCCGATGCGTATTCGACCTTCACCTTCGACCAGTCGCATTCCAGTTCCTCGGCGACGATCATCGGCAGCGCGGTGATGGCGCCCTGCCCCATCTCGTTGTGCGGCGAGCGGATCAGAATGCCGCCATCAGGGTCGATCGCCAGAAAAGCATTGATGTCGTTCGGCGCGGATTCGGCGCCCCAAGCCTGCGCGCCAATGGTGGCCGCGTCCGCTAGGCCCGGAAACGCCACACTGATGGCAAGGCCACCGGCGGCCGAAGCCGAGGTGACGACGAATTGGCGGCGGGTGACGGATGTGTTGACGATCTCGTTCATGATGCGCTCCCGCTCACGTCTTGATCAGCGCGGCGGCGCGATGGATCGCGCGGCGCAGGCGGACATAGGTGCCACAGCGGCAGATACTGCTGAGATTGGCGTCAATGTCGGCATCGGTCGGCTTGGGATGTTCCTTGAGGAACGCCGCCGCCGCCATGATCTGTCCCGACTGGCAGTAGCCGCATTGCGGCACATCCTCGGCCAGCCAGGCCTGCTGCACCGGATGCTTGCTGTCGGGCGACAGGCCTTCGATTGTGGTGATGGTCTTGCCGACGACGTCGCCGACCTGGACACCGCAGGAGCGCACGGCCTCGCCGTCCACATGCACGGTGCAGGCGCCGCACAGCGCGACGCCGCAACCAAATTTTGTTCCGGTCAATCCGATTTCGTCGCGGATGACCCAAAGCAGCGGCGTCTCCGGCTCGATATCGAGCCGATGCGCCTTTCCGTTGACTGTGATGGAGATCATGGCGTTTCCCAGGACATTTTTTTGCGCGGCAGTCGGCCGGTGTCCTTCAAGTCCGTTCCGCCGGATGATTGATGAGCAAACACTAACACCGGGGATGGGTGTTCCCATTCACAGACGCTTATATTTACCTGCCTTTTACGCAGTTCTGCGATGCGTTTCCGGCGCTGCCGCCCGCTACCGCCGACATGGCCAACCCGCTGGAAACGCACTGGATTGGCGCAAGCTGACAGGCCATAGTCCGCGCCGGCCTGGAACCCGCACACCATGAGTCAAGCAACCGAACTCCTGGCCGCGCGCCGCGCGCCGCACACGCGCATCGTCGGCGCGGTCAGCGCGGCGCATTTCGTCTCGCATTATTACATCCTGCTGCTGGCGCCGCTGCTGCCCTTCGTGCGCGCGGAGTACGGCGTGAGTTACGTTGAGATCGGGGCGGCGCTCGCCGCCTTCAACGTCGTGTCCACCGTGCTGCAAACGCCGGTCGGTTTTCTGGTCGATTGGCTGGGCGCGCGCATCCTGCTGATCGCCGGGCTGGCGATCGGCGCGAGCGCCTTCACGGTCGCAGGGCTGATCGATTCGTTCTGGGTGATGGTGGCGATGTTCGCGCTCGCCGGCGTCGGTAACACGGTCTACCACCCGGCCGACTATGCCCTGCTCTCGCATCATGTTTCGTCCGATCGTATCGGCCAGGCCTTCTCGGTGCACACCTTCGCCGGCATGCTCGGATCGGCGGTGGCGCCGGCAAGCCTGCTGCTGATGCAAAGCCTGTGGGGCTGGCGCGGCGCTTTCGTCGGCGCCGGCCTGCTCGGTTTTGCGGTGGCGGCGGTGCTGCTGGCGGTGCACGAAAGCCCGGACGCGAAGATAACCGCGGCGCCGCCACGCGCGGCATCGGACACCTCGCCGGCCGGCTGGCGGCTGCTGCTGTCGGCGCCGATCCTGCTCAATCTGGTTTTCTTCGTGCTGCTCGCGATGATGAGCGGCGGGGTCAACAATTATTCGGTGGTCGCGCTCGGCGCGCTCTACGGCACCGCGGTGAGCACCGCCAATATCGCATTGTCGGGCAATCTGCTGCTGGCGGCGGCCGGGGTCCTGGCCGGCGGAGTGCTGGTCGGCCGCACCAAACGCCACGGATTGGTGGCAGCGCTCGGGCTGGCCGCGATCGGATTGACCATCGCGCTAGTCGCCAATGTCGATCTCGGCACGCTACCGCTGATCGCGACGATGACGGTGAGCGGTTTCTTCTTCGGCGTGATCATGCCCTCGCGCGACATGATCGTGCGCGAGGTCACCCCGCCCGGCTCGTTTGGCAAGGTGTTCGGCTTTGTCACCACCGGCTTCAATATCGGCGGCATTATTTCACCGCTGATTTTCGGCGCCATCATGGATCACGACAGTCCGAAACTGGTGTTCCTGCTGGTGGCGGCGTTCAGCCTGATCGCCATCGTGA
>Ga0097691_1000021_pt1 | contig 71339 bp, 74 predicted proteins | sample NGESurdeep072012_8_FD_72858 | JGI IMG/M metagenome (GOLD analysis project Ga0097691, IMG submission 72858) | Arctic peat soil microbial communities from Barrow, Alaska - NGEE Surface sample 210-1 deep-072012 | ecosystem: Environmental > Terrestrial > Soil > Wetlands > Peat ...
ACCCACAACGACGCTTGCTCACTCTGTCGGGTTCCCATTGCCATGCGCCACAGTGTAGTACAGCCAATCCATTCTGGCGATCCATCCAATCGTCACCGACTTTCACCACGGGCTGCTAATCGATTGAGTGGGCAACTGATTATTCGCTAAGGTCAGAGAGTTTGATTTAACTGAGTAAAACATATCAGCGATTTCGCCGGAGAAATGGTAATGAAAAAGTTTGCAGTTGTACTGGCGGCGTGTGCGTGTGTCACGCTTGGCATGACCGCTGGCGCCGGCCTCGCGAGCGCTGCCGGCGGCGCGATTAGCGGAACCGTCAAGTATGACGGTACGGCGCCCGCGCCCAGGAAGCTCGAGGTGACCAAGGACAAGGAAGTCTGCGCGCTGCATCCGCACTTCGAAGAGGACCTGATCGTCGGCAGCGGCGGCGGAATCGCGAACGCGGTTGTGACCGTGAAAGGCGCCAAGGGCGACCTGAAGCCCGGCGAAGTGAAGTTCGATCAGAAGGGATGTGACTACACGCCGCACGTGCTCGCGTTCCCGGCCGGCAGCACCGTGGATATCGTGAACTCGGACGGGATTCTGCACAACATCCATTCCTATTCGACCAAGAATCCAGCGTTCAACATGGCTCAGCCCAAGTTCAAGAAAGTAATCCAGCGAAAGGTCGAACAGCCGGAAGTGATCAAGATCACCTGCGATGCGCACGGCTGGATGCACGCCTGGTGGGTCGCGACCGACACTGCGTACTTCGCGGTGACCGACGACAAGGGCAACTACTCGATCGCAGGCGTGCCGCCGGGCAACTACGAAGTCGAAGTGTGGCAGGAAAAGCTCGGCACGCAGGATCAGAAAGTCGAGGTGAAAGACGGCGCGACGGCGACCAGCAATTTCTCGTTGAAGCCGAAGAGTTGAGCGCTAATCCGCCCGATGATTAAACGCCTGGTTACGCTCGAAGTCGCAACCTCGGATCTCGCGGACGCAGCGTCGATCTACGAAAAGAATTTCGGTTTTTCAGTGACCAGAGCGGCAGACGGGAAGTCGGCGTCGGTGAAAGTCGGCGGCGCGGAAATCCGCCTCGTCGCGCCGCCCGCGATCGATTCGTCGAGCGAAGGGATGATCGGTCTGTGGCTCGAGGCGGAGGACGTCGATCAGGTGATAGCGGACTTTCGCGCCGCCGGTCTGAACGCCGGCGCGATTCGGATCGAGTCAGGACGCCGCATCCTGACGATCGATCCGAAGCTGGCCAACCAGGTCCCGCTGTTCATCTTCGATCGCAAAGCCTGACCGGAGCGCGAGCAGGCACAGCGCTCAGACCCCGGTCGTGAAAGTGGCGCGGACCGCTTCCTCGAGCCTGCGCGTCAGCTCGGTGCGGTCGGCGCTGCGCATTCCTTCGGTCGCGATCGGCTTTCCAATCGTCATGCGCATCGCGCAGCCCGGGGTCACGACCTTCGCGAGGCGCGGGAAAATAAGGCCGGATCCGCTGATCGACATCGGCACCGCCGGCAACTTGGACAGGATCGCGAGCCACGCTGCCCCGTCTTCGAACTCGTGGACGTGGTTGTCGTTGAAGCGATGGCCCTCGGCGAAGACGCACACGTCCAGCCCGCTTCGGATGATCTCAATCGCCTTGCGGATTGCCTTGCCCCCGGCGTCGCGGTCGATGATCACGTGACCGCCGTGTTGCATCGCGTAGCCGATCACCGGGATTTTGAGCAGCTCTTTTTTGGCGACGAAACGCGGCTCGCCCGGCATGAACGCGGCGACGGCGAAGATGTCGAAGAAGCTCTTGTGGTTTGCAACCAGGATGAACGACTTCAGACCGGCGAGATTTTCGAGACCTTCGACTTGCACCTTGATGCCGCAAACCCCGATTATTCCGCGAGCCCATACGCGACTGATCAGTGTGACCGCGTGATGCTTGCCCATCGTGGCGGCGATCGCCGCGGCGATCGCGCAAGGCGCGGTCCATAGCACCGAGAGCACCGTCGCGACTACCCCCCATGCGAGGTTGAAGATGCCGCGCGGCGCAGCCGCGGTGTCCGACGGAGCCTGCGCGTGATTGGCCATGGCCGAATACTTTGCCCGCTCGCCCCGCCGAGGCGCAAGCATGTCTTCAAACATGAACAACGGTAGGGCTGTCTTTGTTTGACGAAAAGAGCGCAGCTACCACGCGGTTCAGTCGCCGTTCAGCCAAAAGGCCAAGATCCCCTCGACATCTGCTGATAAGAAGACCGCCATACAGTTCGCTAGCTTATCGCGTCGAGGATGCCTTTTTGCAAGCGTTTCAGACGTCAGTTGGCTCAAAGATAGCCTCAGGGGAACGCCGCGCTAAAGTCATCACAGAAACGAAAGAATGGCTTCCACCGATGACGCGCTCATAGCTCCACAGTAAAATGTCTTCGATTCCATCGCCGTCTAGATCTGCCCGCATTATTTCCACTAGAATCCGAATCATTCCTCCATACTCAAATTCGATAGAATACGATGTTGTGGATCTGATTGTTAGAGCTCCTTTAGCATGTACATCGTCTAACGTTAGGCAGTCGGGTTCAGGTTGGGTATTCAAGTATGGCAGCAAAGACACGGGAACATAACGGAGGTCAGAGATTCCTACGCGAGGCTCGCGTATGAAGCTTTTTGTAGACGATTGTGCTTTTTCGACGGCGGTGAAAACAGCACACGGAAGCTCAAAGAAACCGGCCATCTTCAACTCAAAATTAGTATACGGCTGAAATCCCTCGGCCTTTGCCGTCCTGTATTCGCGTGATGTTCGCACGTAGCGTTCATCACCATTTTTTAGGAGCCGCAGCCCTTCCGGCAAATCCGTCCCCAGCTTGACAGGCAAATCCAGAAGCCGATTAATGTCTGACTTTTTCATTGAAGATATACGCCCGCCGTCGAGAAACCCGATCTCTTGATTCAACCGAAAGACATCCTGCTCAGTTTCGTAATTTCGAATGGCGCTTGTTATCTCCTGCCAAGAGATTTTTCCGGCATTGAGCGCCGTCAAGATCCTAATGATAGCTCTATCGGCACCGCACTCATCTTCGTACAGCTTTCGCAACCGTCTTGTTTCGGACACCTTTTCCTGAACCCGCGTTAGTATCAGAGCCGTCCGCTCTGGTGTGAGCAGCCGACCTAGTTTGTCCCAGTTGCAGGGATGACAAGATGGCGCCAAGTTTTCGTCGCCTGTGATGTTGAAATCAGGCACGAGGTGGTGTGAGGTCCGCACCTGGTCCAGAAAGGGACCGTCTATAAGTTTCTCAGGTATCACATGATCGATGGCTAACTCCTTGAACATGAGCGGAGTACCGCAGTAGAGGCACCTTTTCCGATGCGCTTCCCACAGTGCACGTCGAAAGATATCGGAGAATTGTTGTTGCGACATTTGCGGTTGATCGGAAGGGTTTGCCAAATCTCTGAGAAAGATCTCTGAACTCAGTCGAGCCCGGAATGCCTCCAATGAGATTTCCACGATAACAATATGACCTTGACCAGAGAAGGCGATGCTGGCTTCGCGGGCCTCGATTAGCCGCATGCATCTGCGCAGCAAAGTTGACACCGCCCCAATGGCGTTGTTACATCGATCATAGCAAGACGAAGCCGACCGTCGAGGATTCAATGGGCCGAATCAGCGGGTTTCAGCAGTTTCTCCAAATCCTGACCGTGCCGGACAACGTCCCGATCATCGCGATGATGATCCTGGTGATGTTTTTCACCTATATCGCGCTCAAGCAGGGCCGCCGCAACGATCAGCTGATCGAGCACGGCCATCGCGAACGCATCATCGATGAGATGAGGAAGTAGCCGCGGCGCGGGTGGAAGGGAACCAGGATGCCATTTACGATCATCGCCGAGAATTGCACCGGCTGTAGCGCATGCGAAAAGCGTTGCCCGACCGGCGCGATCTCGGGCCTGCCGAAAAAGGTCTATTACCTCGAGGCCGCGATGTGCATCGATTGCGCTGCGTGCGGGGTGATTTGCCCCGACGACGCGATCATGAACAATCACGGCGCGATAACCCACGTTCTCAAGCGCTCCGAACGCCCGGTCGCCGTGGTCCATCACGATAACTGCAACGGATGCGGCGTATGCGTGGACGTTTGCCCATTCGATTGCATCTCGCCGTCGCCGGAGAACACGGTGGTCTATCTCGGCAAAGTGCAGGTCAATGAGAAGACCTGCGTCGGATGCCTGCTCTGCGAAGAGGTTTGCGGATGGGACGGAATTTACATCATGCCGTCCGGCCGGAAGGAGGCGTTCCTGAGTCCGCTTGGCGGCGAGAGCCGCGAGGAAGACGCCGCCTGACGATATCGCGCGCGCTTTTTCAGTATCTACGCGGATACTGCTGCTGCTTTGCCGCCTTACTTTTTGTCAATCAACTAGTTCTTGCAGCGGATCTATCGCCCGGGCCCGACAACAGCGCCGAAGCGGCATGCGCCGAAATCAAGACCGCGCTTCATGCGCTGGCCGGCGCGGAACACGACGAATCCCTGGCGCTCGATCTTGCGTCGAGCGGGGGGAATTCGACCGCGATCGTCGCGGTGCGGCTGTCCGTCCTGCTCGATCGCACGCAGGATTTGCGCATCGCGCTCAGGCACGCGCGTCGAAGCGCGGTCGCGCGCGACCCGATGGTCGATCAGTGCACGCGGATGGGGTTCCGCGCGCTGGTGATGTCCGAGAAGCTGAGTTCCGACGTCGAGAGTGTGCTGTTCGGCGCCGGCGATTCTGCCGCACCGGCGCCCGAGCTCAAGTCTGACTCTGCTGCGCCTGCTGCATCGCCGCCCGCTCAGCAACCCTGACCTGTCGTGTGGCAGCGTTGCGTGGAACCAACACGGCGGCCGCCGCAAACATCAGCAGAACCGCCTGCGCGCCGAGCGACTGAATCGTCGGGAAGATACCGAGCATGGGAATCGTTGGCGCGTAATTCACGAATGTAGCCGATATCCTTGACGCTTCCTGCAAGCTCGCGACGCCCTGGCCGACAAAGACGATCGCCAGCGCGTAGAGCATGATCGAAGTCGCGTGGAAGAATATCCTCATCGGGATTCGATCTGCCGCGCGCCGGATGACCACGAATGATGCGGCCAGTGCGACCGCGGCTACGGCGATGCCGGCCGAAACCGCGTGACGCTCGGCAGCTTCGGTCGCGCCGTTGGTGAGCGCCTGAAAGAACACTATTGTCTCCGCGCCCTCGCGCATCACGGCCAGGAACGCCGTGAGCCCCAGCGCGATACCGGGAATCGTGCTGCGCTCGGCGCTTTCGAGTTTGTGCGAGATGAACTTCATCCAGCGATCGGACTGGCCCTTCGAGGTCATCCACGAGCTGACGTAAAAGAGGGTCGCTGCGGCGAAGAGTTGGAAGACGCCCTCGAGCGTGTCGCTGGCGTCGTCGGTGATTATATGGTTGACCACCCACGCCAGAACGACGCTGGCGGCGATCGCGGCTACCGCCCCCGCGTAGATGTCGCGCGAGCGGCCGATTCGTCCCGCGCCGCGGGTCGCGGCCGCAAGCGCGATGACGACCAGCATCGCTTCCATGCCTTCGCGGAAGAGAATGCCAAGCGAATAGAAGAAGTAGGCGACGGCGGTTTGATTGATCATATTGTTAATTCTGAGAATGATTCTCAATTCCGATTGTAGCCCCGCCGGACTGCGATGTCAACGGTGAGGATTTATCCGTCCGCCGCGGGCTCAGCCGGTCACACTTGCGACCATCTAGCGCCGGTAGTAACCTCACAAATGAAGCGGACCCGCCGATTTATCGTGCGCACGGCCGCTTCAAGTTTTTTCAGGGCTTTTTCGGGAATGCGGTCCCTGCGATGCATTCGGGCGTCGATGCGATGCTCACTTTGAGGCGGTCAATCTCCTGATGCGATGCGTCTATTGCAGCAAGCGCGCCGGTTTGATCCGCCGCGTCTGCACGCCGTGTGCGAAAGTAGTTGCGATCGTGGACCGCGCCGGCGGCGAAGTCGGATTGGCCGGGCTGGTCGATATTTTCGTGGCAGAGGGTCTCACGCGGGAGCAGGTCGATTTGGTGCTCGACACGCAACTCGGCGCCGAGCCGACCATCCGCGACCGCCTCACCTCGAGCATGACGAACGTCTTGATGCGCAACCTCGGGATGCCGGGGCGCCAGTCGCCCGAAGACGTCAGGAAGGTGCGCACCGCGATGCGAAGCGGCGGCGGCGGCGGCACGTGGGTCGGTGGTGCGGAACCCCCGGAGCATCATTGATGCGCTCGCGGGTCACCGAATCGACGATGGAAAAAGATCGCAGCGACTTTGCCGTGATGAATCGCATGATCGATCGCATCCGTTTGTTGATCGCTGTGGATGACGAGATGATTGCGGTCAAGAAAAAACTCGAGGCGCAGGCGATTCTCAAAGACTTTCAGTCGCTGCTTTCGGAAGCGCCGGAAGATCAGGAGCGCGGCCGGATAAAGGGTTACTATGAGATCCTGTGCCGCGAGCTTGGCGATGAGGCCGACGTTGCCGCGTTGCTTAGCTCGCTCAGGAATTATGTCCCGTACCTCTAGTTCACGGCTGAAAAGTTTTCGGAGAGACGAATGAGTTTGCAGCGGATCGGCGTCATCGGGGCAGGGCAGATGGGTGCGGGAATCGCGCAGGTCGCGGCGCAGGCGGAAATCGGGGTCGTAATGCATGATATCACGCCGGAGCTGTGCAAGCGCGGCGTCGATTCGATCGCGCGCAACCTGGGGCGGATGATCGAGCGCGGGCGCTTCAAGCCCGAGGAGCGCGATCGCGTGATGCGCCGCGTCGAGACGACCGCCAGGCTCGAGGACCTGGCCGGGATCGGCTTCGTGATCGAGGCGGTGATCGAAAACGAAGACGCGAAGATCGCGCTGCTGCAGAAGCTCGACAAGATCTGTCCGCCGGAGACGATTTTCGCCTCGAACACGTCGTCGATTTCGATCACCAGGATGGGCGCGCGGACTTCACGCGCCGACCGCGTGATCGGGATGCACTTTATGAACCCGGTCCCGGCGATGAAGCTGGTCGAAATCATTCGCGGACTGGCCACTTCGGAAGCGACTTTTCAGCAGACGCGGTCGCTCGCCGAGCAGCTCGGCAAGACCACGATGACCGCGCAGGATTTTCCGGGATTCATCGTCAATCGCGTGCTGCTGCCGATGATCAACGAGGCGATTTACACGATGTACGAAGGCGTCGGCGGCGTAACCGATATCGACATCGCGATGAAGCTCGGCACCAATCAGCCGATGGGTCCGCTCGAGCTGGCGGATCTGATCGGGCTGGACACCTGCCTTGCGATCATGGAGGTGATGCATCGGGTGCTGGGCGACGACAAGTACCGTGCATGCCCGCTGCTGAAGAAGTACGTCGATGCCGGATACCTGGGCCGCAAATCAGGCCGCGGTTTTTATGTATATGATGAGAAGGGTACTTTGATTCCGCCACCGCGCTGAGCGCGGGTGCGCGCCGGGAGGAAACCAGCATGTCCGTAAAGGCATTCATCCTGATCGACACGTCGCCGGGAAAGGCGCGCGAGGTCGCGGCCAAGATTCGAGGCGTGGGCGGCGTTTCGGTGGCGCATGCGGTCACGGGGCCGCACGACATCATCGCGATTGCGGAGGCCGCGGACGTGACCTCGCTCGGCGAGCTGGTGGTGCAGAGGATTCAGAGCGTGACCGGCGTCAATCGGAGCCTGACTTCAATCGTCGCGGATTGAAGCAGGCAAAAAAAGATCGCGACTGCGCTCACCGGCGCGGCGATCGTATAGACCAGGGAAAAGATCGCATTCAGGAAGTAGTGTATCGATGGCTGAATTACCGGTAATCAAGCGGCTCAGAAAAGACCTCGAGACGCTCAAGCGCGAACTCACCGTGGACCTGCCCAAGGAACTCGAGCGCGCACGCGCTCACGGCGACTTGTCCGAAAACGCGGAATGGGCAATGGCCAAGCAGCGTCAGGAGTTCCTCCGTGCGCGGGTGGGCAACCTGGAGGCGCGAATCGTCGAGCTCACGATGATCGATCTCGAGACGATTCCGCGCGACACCGTCGGGCTGGGCAGCCGCGTTCGGCTCGAGGATCTCGATGAGGGCGGCATTGCGGAGTTCGAGATCGTCGTGCCGGAGGAAGTTGACGGCGCGCAGAACCGCATCTCGCTGTCGTCGCCGCTGGGCCGCGCGCTAATCGGCAAGGCGGCGCAGGACGATATCGAAGTCGTCACCCCCAAGGGCAAGCGCGCCTACATGGTGAAGCAGCTTACGACGATCCATGCGATCCTGGTCGTCGAGAACGGCCAGACAAAGTAACCGGGCCCGACGCGCGATCAATCACTGAACATCGAGTCGATCTGTTCCTTGAAGTGCGCCTGAACGATCTTGCGGCGCACCTTGAGCGACGGCGTGAGCTCGCCATTTTCCTGGGTGAACGGCTCCATGATCGTGAACCCGACGATCGCTTCCACGTCCGAGAGCCCCTTGTTGATTCCGCGAATGCGCCCCTGCAGGAACGTCTTCAACGCCGCTGATTTCGCCAGCGCATCCGGGTTTTTCGGGTCGAGCTGGTTGCTGCTTAGAAACTCCGCCAGATTCTCGTAGTCCGGCACTATCAGCGCGGCCAGATGCTTGCGGCGGTCGCCGACCACGCAGGCTTGCGAGATGAATTTGTCGGCGACGAGCTTGCTCTCGACATAGGCGGGCGAGACGTTCTTGCCGCCCGACAGCACGATGATTTCCTTTTTGCGGTCGGTGATCGCGATGTAACCCTCGGCGTCGATCTTCGCGATGTCTCCGGTATGGAGCCATCCGTTTTCGTCGATCGCTTCCTTCGTGTCGGCCTCGAGCTTGTAGTAACCCTTCATGATGTTCGGCCCGCGCAGAAGCAACTCACCGTCGGCTGCCGTTTTGGCCTCGACGTGCGCCAGCGGAAGTCCCACCGTGCCGACTCGGGTCCTGCCGTTGTGCAGATTGCACGCGACGACCGGCGCCGCCTCGGTCAGGCCATATCCTTCGACGATTGGAACTTCGGCGGCAGACAGGAACCGGTTGATCTCGACAGGCAGCGGCGCGCCGCCGGAAATCAGGTAGCGCATTCGATTTCCGAAGATCGAGCGCACTCGCGCGAAGACCAGCCGCCTGAACAGCGCCATCGACAGTGCCAGCATCGGCGGAAGCGGTTTACCGCGATGGCGATACTCAGCCGCTTGTTCGCCCGCCGCGAGCGCCATTTTGAACAGTCGTTGGCGCATCGGAGGCGAGGCCTCCACCGTGCGCATCACGCGGCTCTGTATCACTTCGAGCAGGCGTGGCACCGTCAGCACCACGGTCGGCTCGACCTCGGTCAGGTTCGCTGCGATCTGCCCGAGACCCTCGGCAAACGCGATCGTCCCTCCCGCGATCAACACCGTGTAGTAACCCGCGGTCCGTTCGAACGAGTGCGCGATCGGCAGATGCGACAGCGTCATGTCGCTGCTGTCGAGCGCAAGCGCGGCAAGCGAGTCCTCGCAGTTGGCAAGGATGTTGCCGTGCGAGAGCATCACGCCTTTCGGCGTGCCTGTCGTGCCCGACGTATAGATGATCGTCGCGAGGTCGTCGCTGCTGCCCTCGACGATGGCCGCCGGCGCATCGCCGCTCACCGATGCCAGCGGCATGATGGCGGGCGTTCCGTTCGCGGCGGGCGCCGATTCCGCGCCGCGATGCATGGCGACAATTGCCGTGACCTCGGGAATCGAACTGCCCAGCCCGAGAATTTTCTTGATCATCTCGGGCCCGTTGGCCGCGACGATTTTCGCTCCCGAGTCGCCGATGACGTGTGCGGTTTCCTCCAGTCCGCTGGTGGTGTAGAGCGGCACGACGATCGCGCCGAGCCCCAGCACGGCCTGATCGACGACGATCCATCCGGGGCAATTGTCGGAGAGGATCGCGACGCGATCGCCGGGCCGCACGCCCAGGCTGAGCAGACCGGCGCGAAGTTTTCCGGCGGCGTCCGAGATTTCGGTCCACGAGTGGTCCGTCCAGACTTTGCCGGGCTTGTCCTTTAAGAATGCGCGCGCACCGTGCTTCTGTACCTGCGCCTCAAAGGCTTGGGAAATGGTCGCCACGCGATCAGGCATAAGAAATAAAGACCTCCTCTTCCTCGCCCAGCCGTTGTAGCCTAAACATTTGCTGCCGCCAATCTCGCGCCAATACCTGATTACCGAATCCGCGGCCCCTGCGATCCTGCGACCGCGAAGCGCTTGAAATTATTACCGAAATGTGGGCGTCATGGCGGCTATTGAGCAGGCGTTGCGATGGTGGACAAGGATTTTTCATTTCACTAATCGTTGCGCTGACGGGCATAGTCGCACCCAATTCATGAATCGGAAGGCGTTGGAACGTTGCATCAGCCGCCTTGATCGGCGCGGCGAGCGCTCGTCCGGAATTTACACATTGGCAGCGCAGAGGTGACGCTTCGATGCTCGAGTATCTGTATTTTCCGCACGACATCTCGACCTTCGGTCCCCAGGTCGATTGGCTCTTTGAGCTGATCTTCTGGATCGTGATCGTCGTTTGGGCCGTGGTGATGATCCCGATGCTGGTCTTGATGATTCGCTATCGCGCCCGGCCCGGCCGCAAAGCGCAGTATATTGAAGGCAATTCGCGTCTCGAGATCATCTGGACCATGGCGACCGCCGCGATCCTGCTCGCTGTGGCGTTTATGAGCCGCTCGACGTGGGCTGATATCAAGGAGCATGGGCCTCCGGGGCAGGTGTTCTACCTGGTGAACGGGAAGCAGTTCAACTGGGAATTCACTTATCCGGGGCCCGACGGCAAATTCGGCACCAAGCACGACCTCACGATCGAGAACGAGTTGCACGTGCCGGTCAACAAAGTGGTGCGGATCGATCTGACCTCGAAAGACGTCATCCACAGTTTTTTCGTACCGAACTTGCGCCTCAAGCAGGACGTGGTGCCCGGCCACGTCATCCAGGTCTGGTTCGAGGCGACCGAAACCGGGCAATACGAAATTGCGTGCGCGGAGCTGTGCGGCTTCGGCCATTCGGGGATGAAGGCCGACCTGATCGTCCAGTCGCAAGAGGATTTCGACAAGTGGCTCAAAGACACGTATGCACACCCGCCCGCGCCGCCCGCGCCGGCAGCGCCGGCCACGCCGCCCCAAGGAGCTAGCCCAAAATGAGCAGCACCGCAGCGGTTGCGGCACACGGCGCGCACGCCGAGCATCATGCGCTCGGCTTTTGGCGCACGTATATTTTTTCCCAAGATCACAAGATGATCGGCAAGCAGTTCCTGTTCATGGCGCTGTTCATGATGGCGATCGGCGGCCTGATGGCGATGCTGATGCGGTGGGAATTGGCGTTCCCCGAAACTCAGGTCCCGGGATTTCAATGGGTGCCCGAACCGTTCATGTACGAGGGCGCGATTCCGCCCAATACCTACAACGCGATGTTCACGATGCACGCCACGATCATGATCTTCTTCGTGGTGATACCAATCCTGGTCGGATGTTTCGGCAACTTCCTCATCCCGCTGATGATCGGCGCGCGCGAGATGGCGTTCCCAAAGCTGAACATGCTGTCGTTCTGGGTCGGCGCGGTCGCGGGCGTAATCATGCTTTCCTCGTTCTTCGTGCCCGGCGGTTCTGCGGCCTCGGGATGGACCTCGTACGCTCCCCTGAGCGCGCTGGCAATTTACACCGGCGTCGATTGGGGCCAGAACTTATGGTGCATCAGCATCATCGTGCTCGGCGCGTCGTCGCTGATGGGCTCGATCAACTACATCACCACGATCGTCAACATGCGCACCCAGGGGTTGTACTTCTTCCGCCTGCCGCTGGTGATCTGGTCGCTGTTCATAACCGCGATTCTGATGCTGCTCGCGCTTCCGATGCTGACCACGGCGCTCGCGCTCCTGCTCTTCGATCGCATCGGCGGCACGCATTTCTTTCTGCCCTCGGGTGGCGGAGAGCCGCTGCTGTGGCAGCATCTGTTCTGGTTCTTCGGCCAGCCTGAGATTTACGTCATGATCCTGCCCGCGATGGGGATCGTCTCCGACATCATCGCGACGTTTTCGCGCAAGCCCATATTCGGATACCGCACGATGGCGTATGCGATGGTCGCGATCGCGGTCCTGGCGTGGACCGAGTGGGGCCAGCACATGCTCCAGTCGGGGATGGATCCGGCGCTCGGCGCCGGTTTCATGTTCGCGACGATGATCGTCGCAGTGCCGGCGGCGCTTGTGACTTTCAACTGGCTCGGCACGCTCTACAAGGGCAACATCCGTTACACGGCCGCGATGATGAACGCGCTGGCGTTCGTCGCCATGTTCGTGATCGGCGGAATGTCGGGAATCTGGATGGCGTCCGCGCCGGTGAACATGTACCTCCACTCTACTTACTTCGTCGTCGCGCATATTCACTACGTACTATTCGGCGGCAGCCTGTTCGGGATCTTCGCGGGAATTACCTATTGGTATCCCAAGATGTTCGGCCGCATGATGAACGAGACGCTGGGTAAGATTCACTTCTGGATTACCTTCGTGACGTTCAATTGCACCTTCTTCCCGATGTACATCCTCGGGATGGCGGGACACATGCGCCGGATTTACAATCCGCAGCAGTACGATTTTTTGAAGCCGATCATTCCAATAAACGAATTTATTTCGATAAGCTCTTTCGTGCTCGGCGCCGCGCAGTTCCTGTTCCTGGCCAACATCGTCTGGAGCTGTTTCAAGGGCGCCAAGGCCGCCGAGAATCCGTGGCGCGCGAATACTCTGGAGTGGACGACGCCTTCGCCGCCGCCGCACGGCAACTGGCCCGGGACGGCGCCGATCGTTTACCGTGGACCGTACGAGTTCAGCTCGCCTGAGGTTGCGGAGGATTATCTGCCGCAATCGCTGTTGCTCAAACGCTCGAAGGCCGCGGCGGATTAGGCGGTCGCGCTAACTGGCAATGAATCAATCGTCAACAGGAGATGAGAAGGCGCGCGGGCTGCATCGTTTTGCGGTGTTGACCGCCGGCGCCACTTTTTGCCTCATTTTCGTCGGCGGACTTGTCACCTCGACCGGTTCCGCGCTTGCCGTGCCGGACTGGCCGCTGGCGTTCGGCAAACTCATCCCGGCGTGGGAGGGTGGCATCCGTTTCGAATTTGGCCATCGCCTGGCTGCCGGAACAGTCGTAGTTCTTACGCTGGTGCTGATGGCGTGGGCATGGCGCACGGAGCCGCGGCGATGGGTCCGCAAACTTGTCGTGCTGGCGTTTGGACTGATCGTCGTGCAGGCCGTCCTCGGCGGAATCACAGTGCTGTTCGAGTTGCCGCTGGCGATCGCGGTTGCGCACGCCGCTACGGCTCAGGCGCTGTTGTGTTTGATGGTATCGATCGCTATTTTCACCAATCCGCGCTGGAGCGCGACCCCGCACGTCGATGATCCGCCCTCACGAATCCCGCTGCCTACGCTTGCCGCCGCGATGACCGCCGTCATTTACCTGCAAATTCTGGTCGGCGCGGTGATGCGACACATGAGCGCCGGGCTGGTGATCCCCGATTTCCCGCTTTCGTTCGGCTATCTCGTGCCGCCGTACTGGGACGAGAACATCGCAATCAATTTTGCGCATCGATGCGGTGCGGTGGTTGTCACCGCGATGGTTCTGTGGACGGTCGCGCGCGTGCTGCGGACGCATCGTGAGGTTGGCGCGCTTCGCCGCCCCGCGCTCGGGTTGTTCCTGTTGCTGGTTATCCAGATTTGCCTCGGTGCGATCACAATCTGGAGCGAGCGCGCGGTGCTCCCGACGACCAGCCACGTCGCGGTCGGCGCCGCGGTTCTGGCGACCGGCCTGACGCTGACGCTTCGTGCATATCGCATCCTCGCAGCGCCGCCTCGCGCCCATCCGATCGAGTTGCATGCGAGTTCGCGCGTAATCGAACGGCAGGTGACCGCGTGAATGCCAAAGTGGCGACCGCTGAATCTGCGCTTACTCTCCCACGCGGCCGCGTGAGTGATTATTTCGAACTGACCAAGCCGCGCATTGTTCTGATGGTGCTGGTCACGACGCTGGCCGGTTTCTATCTGGGTGGGCGCGCGGGATTCGATGTTACTCTCGCGATGAATCTGCTCGCCGGTACTGCCTTGGCGGCCGGCGGGACGCTGGCGCTCAATCAGTACGTCGAGCGCGACACCGACGCGATGATGGACCGCACGCGCCATCGTCCGCTGCCCGACATGAGGATGCGCCCGGCCGAAGCGCTGGTGTTCGGCGTCAGCGCGACGGCCGCCGGCTTCGTTTACCTGACGCTCGCGACCAACCTGCCCTGCGCCGCGGTGATTGCCGCAATCACAATCATTTATCTCGGCGTGTACACTCCGCTGAAGCGATATACCTGGATGTGCAATGTCGTCGGCGCGGTTTCGGGTGCTCTCCCTCCAGTGGCGGGATGGGTGGCGGTGCGCGGCGGCCTCGGCTTGGAGCCGGTGGTGCTGTTCGCGATCATGTTCCTGTGGCAACTGCCGCATACGTTTGCCGTCGCGCGACTCTTCCGGCTCGACTACGCACGCGCCGGCATCCTGCTCCTTCCGGATGATACTGCGCGCGGCGGAAATCCTTCGAATCCGGTCGTAATTGCGGGCTGCCTCGGACTCGTCGCGGTGGGAATCATCCCGACCATGCTTGGCTTCGCTGGAATCCCTTATATGGTAATTGCCTCCGCGCTTGGCGCCGGCATGTTGATGTTTGGATTTGCGATGGTCCGTTCGCCCGGTAATTCGCGGGCCGCGCGCCGCTTGTTGCTCGCCTCGCTGATTTATTTACCCATCGTGTGGCTGGTGCTCGTGCTGGATCGCATGTGAGTGCTGGCATGACTGGCCTGGTGAAACGCGACGAGCGCAAAGAGGAAATCTGGCGGACGCTCAAGATACTGGTCGGCGTGATGGTCGTGCTGGTAACGGTCTCAGTCGTGACGATTCTGGTGAAGCATTGATATGGCGCCTGGCGTGACAGCATCGACCCATGATCGCGACGCGGCACACGCCGAACGGTTGGAACCGTCACTTACGCCGGGAAATCCCGGCAAGCTCGGGATGTGGACGTTCCTGGCCGGCGACGCAATGATTTTCGGCGCCGCATTCGCTGCCTACGGTGCGCTTCGCATCAACAACCCGAACTGGCCGGTGCCTGCCGGCTACCTGGGCATCGCCATCCCGGCGGTGATGACGTTCATCTTGCTCTGCTCGTGCTTCACGATGGTCGAGGCGCTCGACGGCGTCCAACACGGGATGCAGTCGAAGTTCCAAATGTTCATGGCGCTGACCGTCCTCGGCGGGCTCCTGTTCCTTGGGATGCAGGCGTTCGAGTGGCATCGCTTGCTCATCGAAAAAGGGATGTCGCTCCAGCGCGACCTGTTCGACGCGACCTTCTTCATCCTGACCGGCTTTCACGGCTGTCACGTTTTCGGCGGCGTGATGTACAACGGCGTGCTGCTGATTCGCGGAATGAGGGGCAAGATACCGGTTGCGAAAGCCGGTCTGGTCGAGATCGCGGGCCTGTACTGGCAATTCGTCGGCCTGGTCTGGATTGTGATCTTCACGTTCATCTATCTGATTTAGGGCGCCGGTTTTTCCAACGACTACGGTCCGGAGATGCAATTCAAGCCATGACGACGCAAGTGGCGATTTCAGGGCACGAGGCCGATCATAGCGGGCCGAACTACGTTGCGGTTTTTATCTACCTGGCGATTTTGACCGGGATCGAGCTGGTCGTGTATGCGACGGGTCTGCCGCAAGTCGCCAAAGCCGGCCTGCTGATCGCGCTGGCGGGGGCACAGGCCGTGCTGGCGGCGATGTACTTGATGCATCTGGCGATGGAAAAAAAGGCGCTGGCGCTCATCGCGATAGTTCCGGTAGTGCTGGTCACCTTTCTGTGCCTCATGCTGCTGCCCGATCTGACGGCGCGGATGTGGACGAAGTCCGAGCACAAGATCGGGGAGACGAATCCGGCCGAGATGGAAGAAAATCCGGTCGCGCCGCCGGCCCAGCAAGTCCCTCAGCATTAAAACAGTGAAAAACTTGGCAACCTGATTGGATTCCTACCATTCACTGGCGCCGCTCAACGCGATCCTCAATGGATGCGCCGCCATTCTGCTGCTGGCGGGATTCGTCTTCATCAGGAACGGCTGGGTGCGAGCGCATCGCGCATGCACGATCGGCGCGATGGGTTTTTCCGCCGCTTTCCTGACGTCATATCTCGTTTATCACTACCACGTCGGAAACGTGCGCTTCAGCGGCCAAGGGTGGGTTCGGTCGCTGTACTTCGCGATTCTGATTCCGCACGTGATCCTAGCCGGTGCAATCGTGCCGCTTATATTCGCGACGCTTTGGTTCGCGCTCCGCGGCAAGTTCAAGCGCCATCGCCGAATCGCGCGATGGACCTTCCCGCTGTGGATGTACGTCTCGGTGACCGGAGTGATCGTTTACCTGATGCTGTACCGGATCTACACGCCGATATATCCGCCGGCGGCGGCGGCTCTCGCCCCGTCCGCCTCGCGCTGAAACTCTGTCCCCTCTCCCTGCAAGGGAGAGGATCAAGGTGAGGGTCCTTATACAGCGCGCATTCTTCGCACGCGATTCAAGGTTCCTTCTTCGGCCCTATGCCTTGGCGCTGGGACGGCTCGATACCGCCTGATGCCATCGCGCGAGGTTCTTCTGATTCTCCTGGACCTTGATTCCGGTCAGCCGGCCGAAATCGATTCCGATCAGCGCCGTGATATCCGCAATCGTGTAGCGCGGTCCCGCGATGAATTCGCGATCTGCCAGCACCGTGTCCAGCCATTCCAGCCGTTTGACTGCCGCGCTTCGACAGATCTCGCCGTATTCCTTGACTTGCGGGATGCGTCCCTTGAAGAAATCGCTGGTGTTGCGGAACGCGCCCGCCGTCATCATCAATACTTCGAACTCCATCCGCCGGTTCCACATCTCGACGACCGCCTTGTCCTTCGCATCCACGCCCATCAGGCGCGGCTCCGGCTTGGTTTCCTCGAAGTAGCGGCAAATCGCCACCGACTCCGCGATATGAGTGCCGTCGTCAAGTTCGAGCACCGGCACCCCGCCCAGCGGATTAATTTTCAGGAACTCGGGCTTGCGATTGTCGGCAGTAGCAAGATTGACCTGCACGAGAGGAACGTTGATGCCTTTTTCCGCGAGAAATACGCGCACGCGGCGTGGATTTGGAGCCCCGGTGAAATCGTAAATTTTCATAGTTGCAATTTAAAACTGTGCGCTGCCGCCGTCAACTCCAAAAAATCATTGGATTCAGCCGCGCGACGGTCAGCTCAACCGCTCGCGATGATAGGCGAGATAGATCGCGGTGCCGATCGAACCGGTCAGCGCGATTGCCAGATAGATCACGATGAACCCAATCGATCGATCCCCCTCAAGATGCGTGTACCAGAACAGCACCAGGTTGTAGGGGACGTAGAACGCATAGACGATCGAAAGTGGGATCACCCACGCGCGCAGGTTCCAGATGCCGTGGGCGTAGATGAGAAATACGATGCCGAACAGCGGACCGAGCACGAGGTTGTTCGCGACGCCGTGGAACTTGTGCCCGAAGACCACCAGCCCCCCGACCGCCGGATTATGCGCGAACTGGAGCGCCTTGGTGAAATCGGAAAGCGCAAGCACGACGAACAGCACCGTCATAACGGTGAGAAACCATCCAAGCGGCGCGCGAGCGGATTGCGACGTTTCATTTGCCATGCGCCGGACGCTAATCGCGTGCGCAATTAGATTCAAGCGAGCGCGTCGCTATAAAAAAGCAGGGGCCAGCCCCTGCACCTTAGTGAAGGAGAAAAGATGCGGCCTGACGGCCTGTTAGAACTTTTTTTGTGTCATTCTTGAGCGCTTCTGGATAACTCCGCTTCCACCAGCCGAAGCCCTGAGCGCCGCCGAAGGGGAAGAATCCCGGCGCTGGGTCTTCTTTGTGTCATCCCGAGCGTAGCCGAGGGACCCCGGTTCCTTCCTTGCCGCGTGTCTGTGACACCGCTCCTGACAGGGAGGTGTCACAGACACACGGCCGACGCGAGACCTTGCGCGGCGGGTGAGGGACCTAATTTTCCGTGATTCCCCGAATGCGCGGCGCGTCAGACAATCGCGCCGCGTCGCGCACGGCGATCAGCAAGTGATTGAGCTTGGCAAATTTTTTCTTCGCGCGTTTCACTGGCTCGACACTAGTTGGCGGTCGACTTCACACTCAAGCCGCGCATCTTTGTTTTAACACTGGGTGCAGAGCCTGTCCTGAGCGAAGCCGAAGGAGGTCACCCCTGCTCAGGGATGAACTATTTCAGCCTGCCCCGGCCGCGCCCGGCGTGCTACGCGTACTGATATGGACAACGATCAGCATGCTCTACCCTCGCCGGCCTTGGCCTTGCCCGAAAGCGGGCTGCCCGCGCTTTCGCCGCGCCAGCTTGCGGCGCGCCGCGCCAACGCGAAGAAATGTACCGGGCCGCGCTCACCCGAGGGCAAGGCCGTTGCGTGTCTCAACGCGCTCAAGCACGGTTTCTTCGCGCGCGACGTCGTGAACCCCGAACTCGACGGCCCGGTTCGCGTCGAGGAATTCAATTCGCTCCTCGACGCTTTGCTCGAAGACTTCCAGCCGCAATCCGCCCATGAGCGCATCCTGGTCGACGAGGTCGCCGCATGCTGTTGGCGGATCCGCCGAGTGCTGCGCTACGAATGCCGCGAATCCTGGCTCGATGAGGACGCTTCCAGCCGCGACGCCGATACTGAGACGCCCAGCGAATCGCTGCTGGCCACGATGGGTTATGACAACTACGGCGTTCGTCGGCGCACTGCTCGCAAGCTCCGGCGCGCCGGACTCGACGCCTTTGTCCTTCCGAGCGATTTGGATGTGGATAAAATCGTCCGCTACGAACGACTCGTAAAGCGCAATCTGTACCGCGCGCTCTATTCACTCGAGCGTATCCGCGCCGCACGCAGCCGTTCGGAATCATCGGACGCAACTTCACCATCACAAGCATGACTCAGCATCGGGCGACATCTGCTTCGCGAAAAATTAATTTGACGGAACGAAACTACCGATGGGAGTACAGCCTCCGCCGGACCACAATGGGTAATATGAATTGCAGCGGTTGACTTGGCGCTCAAGGCGCGTAGTGTTCATTGTGATTCGCCCGGGGAAGCCGGTGTGAGACCGGCGCTGCCCCGCAACTGTAAGGCTGAGCGTCACCACGAACAAATCGCGACGCTCGTCGAGTCAGGCGACCGGGTGAATCGATGGAGCCGAAGGAACCTTCGCGGGAGAGGGAGGCTTCAGGAGTCTTTTCAGTGACTACTGCCGGTGCCGTACTGCCGCGTAGTCGTTCGTCGCTCCTGGCCGCTTCCATTCCGATCCGCGAAGCCTCGGCCGGACGACGTGGACGACGAACAGCACAAATCGCAACTTTCCTACGATGCGACCGAGCCGCGCGCGACTCGTCATGTGGCGTCGTTTGCAGCTTCGATCGCGGCTCACGCGGCGATCGTCGGTTTGATTGTGTGTTTCGCGTCGCCGGTGGCAAGCCTGCCCGGCGATTGGGTTCTCGCCTATCTCGTCGAAGGGACAGACCGCCCTGCGGGACCCGGCGGCGCGAGCGCTGGCGCGTCCGAGGCCCCGTCGATTCATGCGGAGAGCGGGATGCTTAAGCGAACGCTGGCGGATGCGGCGATACGCTCGGCACCGACGCGCGCCGCTCGGCAGCCGCGTCGCCGGATTGTAGAACCGGATTCCGAAGTCGCCGGGCTGGCGCCGCTGCGCTCGGTCGCGCCCGCGCGATATGCCCATTCAGAGCATGACGAGCATTCGCAAAATCGTGATGATTCACCGGGCGCCGCGTCTGGTTGTTTTTCGGCGGCCGTTTCCGGCATCGGCGCCGGACCAGGCGGCACCGCGGCGGCAGGTGCCGGCAACGGCGACGGCGGCGATCCAAATTCGATCGCCCACGCCGATTACGCGAGAAATCCTCCCCCCGCTTACCCTGCCATCGCGCGCCGGCGGGCGCAGCAGGGCACCGTGACGGTCAGTGTGCTGGTCGGCGCTGACGGTTCCGTAGAGCGCGCCGAAGTTGCGGATTCTTCCGGGTTCGACACGCTCGACGACGCTGCGCTGGAAACAGTTCGGTCGCAATGGCGCTTTGTGCCGGCCCGCCACCGCGGACTTCCCGTCGAAAGCTGGGTCCTGGTGCCGATACGCTTTGCTTTGATCGAGGCCAACGCTATTCGATGAGCTTCTCACTTTTTACTGTCGCAGTCGTGCTTATCCGGAGAAGCCGTGATATAAGCCCAAGCCGAGGAGGGTAGGAAAGATGGCTGCGAAACCGTGTACTGCTCTGGTCGTGGCGGGGCTGATTGTCGCGGCGATTCTTGCGCCCAACAGCGCACGCGCGATCGAAGTCAAGAAGGATCTTTACAAGAACGGCGGTCCTGCCGGTCCGAGTGCTGCCGGTCCGAGTGCTGCTGGTACCGGCAAACAGAATCCCATTCCCAAGGCGCAGCAACAGGCGCTGATGGACACTGTCGCGAGCGAATCCGATAGCTATCTGAGTGACGAGAGCGAGAAGAAGGCGTCGGGCAAGCTGTACGTCGATCTCGAGCACGCAAAGTTCACCTATCTGCCGGCGATGAAGGAGGGACACTGGACCGTGCTCGCCAAGCTGCAGGCGGCCGAGTACATGCCGTCCAAGAGCGGCGAGGGCAAAGGAAGGGCGACCGGCAAGCAAAAGATACTGGTATTCAACTACCGTCTCGACGGTAGCAAATGGGCCGAAGTCGAAGCTCCGAAATGGCAGGATGTCGAGACCAAGGGCGCCGCGGCGGCCGCGCATAAGTAGCTATTCGGGCGAAGTAGCTATTGGAGTTGCTATAGCCATTCGCGCAAAAGGGAATCGCGGCCACGCTTGCCGCGTTGGGTTTGATCGCCGTGACGCGAAGCAAATTCGCGTCACTGAATACGCGAACAGGAATCGCGCCCACGCGGACCGCGTTGGGTTTTCCCGGCGTTGACACAACGTAGATTCGCGTCACTGAAAAGATCACTGAAAAGATGAAAGGTAAGATTCAGGGCGATCTCAAGGCCGCGATGAAGAGCGGCGACAAGCTGCGCATGATGGCGCTGCGCGGCGTGTTGTCCGAGATTTCGCGTCTCGAAAAAGACGTTCGCCGCGACCCCACCGACGCCGAGATTATCCAAATAATCAAGCGCGAGCGGGCCAAGCGCGAAGAATCGCTGGAATTTGCGCGCAAAGCGGCCCGCCAGGATCTGATCGAGCAGAACGAGACCGAGGCCAAGGTCCTCGAGTCATATTTGCCCGCCGCGGCCTCGCCCGACGAAGTGCGCGCGGAAATCGCGGCTGCGATTGCGGCGGGCGCATCGCAGATAGGCCCGATCATGAAGGCGCTGCGCGACAAGTTCGGCGCCGCCCTTGACGGCAAAACCGCCAGCGAGCTCGCCAAGGAAGCGCTCGCGAAGAAGTAGTCTCAGTGACGCGACCCATCGCCTTGCCAGTGCAGGCGTGGCGGGTGACGCCTAAAACCTCTTGCCGGTAGCGCTTGCACGGGGCGCGGTCACGCGGACGCGGCTTCGTCGAACTTGACCAGGTCCGCGTACAGCTTTTCGATCTCGTGGCCCAATCGTTCGTAGCGTGCGATCAGATCGTCGGCGTCTTTTCGCGCGAGATAGAAGTTGGGATCGTTCATCTCGGCGGAGAGCGCCGCGCGTTCGGTTTCCCGCTGCTCGATTCCGGCTTCGATCTGAGTCCGCTGGCGCGCGATTCGTTCCCGCCTGCGAAGCGCGTCGCGATCGTCATTTGCCGGATGCCCGGCCTTCACCGGCTGAGCGTCCTTGGGTGGTTCCGCTTTCTTTGGACGCGACGCATTTCCGTTGTTGCCACGCGTATCGCGCAATTGCACCGGCCCGGACCGCGTCGGCTGCGACGATGGCGACGGCGCGGCGTCGGTCTGCGCCTTCTTCTCGAGGTATTGATCGTAGTTGCCGAGGTAGCGAATCGCATGGCCCTGGCCGACTTCGAGCACCTCGGTCACGAGCTCATTGAGAATGAAACGATCGTGGCTGACTATTATAACGGTACCCGGAAATCGCCTGAGCGCGTCGAGCAGCGTGTCCTTCGCGATGATGTCGAGGTTGTTGGTCGGCTCGTCGAGCAACAGGCAATTGCTCGGCCGCGCCAACACCTTCGCCAGCGCCAGGCGCGCGCGCTCGCCGCCCGACAGCACTTCGACGCGCTTGTACACGTCGTCGCCCGAGAACAGCATCGCGCCGAGAAGCGATCGAATCTCCCCCATCGTCCGGCCTTGCGCGCTGTCGCTCAGTTCTTCGAGCACGGTCTTTTCATATGAGAGAGACTCGGCGAGATTCTGCGCGAAGTATCCAGCCTGCACGCTGGCGCCGACGATTCGCTCGCCGCCGGTCATCGCTTCGACGCCCGCCAGCAGCTTCATCATCGTGGATTTTCCCGATCCGTTCGGACCGACCAGCGCGATTCGCGCGCCGCGCTCGATTGTCAGATCGACGCCGTCGTAAACCGTGAGCGCGCCGTAACGTTTGACCGCGCCCTTCAGTTCGAAAACCCGCCGCGTACTCCGTTCGCATTTCGGAAACGAAATCGCGGGCGGCTTCTGCGCTCCTTCCGGCGGCTCGAGGCGTTCGAGCTTGTCGAGTTGCTTGATGCGGCTTTGTACCAGGCGCGCCTTGCTCGCCTGGTAGCGGAACCGGCTGATGAAACTCTCCATGTGCTCGATTTCGAGGCGCTGTTTCTCGAACGCCGCCATCTCGAGCGCGAAGCGTTCCTCGCGCGCAACCAGGTACCGCGAGTAGCCGCCGACGTATTCGGTGAGCCGCCCGCGCGACACTTCGACCGTGCGCGTGGTGACGCGGTCCAGAAAATAGCGATCGTGCGAGACCAGGATGATCCCGCCCTGGTATGCGCACAGATAGTCCTCGAGCCAGTTGCGCGCCTCGATATCCAGGTGATTGGTCGGCTCGTCGAGCATCATGAACTCGGGCGCGTCGAGCAGGAGTTTCGCCAGCGCAATTCGCATCCGGATGCCGCCCGAAAATTCGACGACGTCGCGGCCGAGGTCTTCATCGGTGAAGCCCAGCCCGAACAGCACCGACGTGGCGCGGCTTTCGGCGCTGTAAAAGTCGTGCCGTTCGAGCTCGGTCAGCACCTCGCCCAATTCCTCGAGCGCGGCATCGTGCGCCGGCCCGGAATGCTCGTGGGCGAGAATCTGCTCGACTTCCTTGCACCGCAGGTCGAGCGCCTGCATCCTGTCCAGCGCCGCCAGCGTCTCGCGCAGCACGGACCTGCCGCCCATCTCCGGAGCGTCCTGCGCCAGGTATCCGACGCGGGTGCGTTGCGGACGGGTGATTCGGCCCGAATCCGGCGGGATCACTCCCGCGATCATCTTGAGCAGCGTCGATTTGCCCGCGCCGTTGAGCCCGACCAGGCCCACCCGCCCGTCGTCGGCCATCGACCAGCTCACCCCGTCGAGGATCTTGCGGCCGCCGTAGGACTTGGAAAGGTTGTCGAGACTAAGCATGGTAAAAAAGTCATCTTATCAGCGGCCTTTGCCTGCCGAAAGTGACTTTCGCCACGACGTTTGAGGGCTTCCTGCCTAGCCGACATTGTGTTAAACAATGTTACACTATGGCGAATTTCGCCCCCGAATATCCGCTGCCTAGGAGCGCAGACGAGTTCGAAAGACTCTGTCTGAAGCTCCTGCGGCGTCATTGGCAGCTTCCTCAGCTCGAGCGCTTCCGCGACCCCAAACGCGCCGAGAAGGGAATCAACCTTATCGAGATCAGTGGACGCCCGCGACTCGCTGCCGTCAAGTGCGATCTCAGCGCTTCGCGAAACGACCTGACGCTCGCCGAGATCAAGAACGCTGTGGACCGGGCCGCGAGCCTGAAGCTCCCAATCGGGCGCTTCGTGATCGCTACCACGGCCGCCAAGCCCGAGGGCTTGCAGCGTTCGTTGTTTGATCTCAACCGTGCGAACCGCAAAGACGGCATCTCGGCGATCGAGGTCCTGACCTGGGACGACATCGAGGAACTGCTCGACGAATATCCCCAGATCCTCACCGATTTTGGGACCGCCGCCAAGCGCCAGGCCCTGACCCGGGCCGATGCGGTGGTTCATCTTGAGGCCCGATGCGAGCCCGCGGCGGTGGGACCTTCCGATGCGCTGGGAGAGGAGATCTCCGCCGCCGCAGCGCTTCTCGAGAACCGCCAATATCAACTGGCCCGGCTCGCCCTGCTCAGACTGCGCGAGCAGAAGTGGAGCCAGCTGTCGAACACCCACAAGTTCCGCGTGCTCTCGTATCTTGGCGCCGCGTGGCTGAAGGAAGGCGAGCCGCGCAAATCGGCGATGCTTTTCATCGCGGCGAAATCGTTGCAGCCCGACGAGGAGAATGCCTGCACCAACGAGGCGCTCGCCCACGAACTGCTCGGTGAGCGCGAACGCGCATTCGCGCTGGCCGACAAGCTGCGCATGCAGTTTCCCTCCAGCGGCCGCGCGCTTGCGCTGTGGCTGAACAACGCGCCCAAGTCGCTCGATGGCAGGGCGCTGGAAGAAACCGTCGCGCCCGAACTCGCATCCGATCCGGAAGTCGCGGTCGTGATGGCGCGCCGCGCGCTCCTGGACGCGCGCTTCGATCGCGCCGAGTATTATGCGCGCCTCGCCAGCGCCGCGTTGCCGAATAATTCGATCCCGTGGCTGGTCCTGGGACAGGCGATTCTACTCAATGAACTGGAAGCCGGCGGGGCTGGCTCGACCGAATCGCCAACGCAAAACGACGGGAGCCGCGTCCGCGAAGCCGAAAGCTGCTTCACTCAGGCGCTCGCGCTAGCGCAGGCCGAACACCTGGCGTCCAGCGAAGTGCAGGCGCTGATGGGACGCGCGCAGGCACGAATCGCGCTGCGCGACACCGACGGCGCCGGCAAAGATATCGAACAGGCGCACGGCTTGCAGCGCGAGGATGCCAACGGCCTGTGCGAGTACGGGATTGTTCTGCGATCGCGCGGCAGCCTGACCGAGGCTGTCGAGGTGCTGCGCCGCGCCGCCTCCGTGGGCGGTCGCGACGACATCGATTACCATCTCGCGGTCACGCTCCGCGAGCGCGACGAACCCGGCGATTTGCAGGAGGCTACCGAGCTGCTGATGCGCTCGATCTCGCGGCCGGAGGCGATTCCCGCGGGCGATCTTCCCTTCGCGGTCGCATCCGCGGTCGAAGCGCTTGCCATGCTCGAGCGTTATCACGAGGCCGACGCGCTGTTGGGGTCGATTTCCGAGGCGCGACTGCCCAAGGTCACGATGCAGACGTTGCGCGCCAATCTCCGTTTGGCCCAGGGCAAGTTCGATCAGGCCTCCAGGTTTGCCGACGAGGCTCTGTCCGAGATCGCGCCCGACACCGCCGCCGACAGCCGGCGCAAGCTTGCCGCGTTGCTCCATGATTTGGGGCGCTATCGCGACGCGCTTGTGCTGTGGCAGACGCTCGCGCCCGCCGGCAGCACCGGCACCGACACGCGTCGGTTGCTGGATTGCGCAAGCCGGCTCGGCCGCGAAGACATCGTGAGCGAGATCTCGCGCCAGTTGCATCCCGAACAAGCTATCGACGCCGGCATAACCGCCAATCAACTCGACAAACTCGAAAGCAACGATCCCGAAGCTGCGTTGGCCGGACTCGAGGAACTGCTGCGCGAGCATCCCGACGACCGGGTGCTCCGACTGCGGCGCTCGATCGTCGCGGCTCGTCTGGGCAAGGTCGATCTGGTCGTTGCCGATCCCAATGCGATGCCCTCGGCGCGGGAAATTCCGCCTGCGCTCGGCCGCGCGGCCGTGCAATTTATGCGCGACGGTGGCCGCGCCAGCGAGGCGCTTGCCTACGCTTACGAATTGCTGCGCCACCAGGGTGGCAGCGTCGATTCGCATCGCGCATACCTGACCGCGCTCGGACCGGTTGGCCCGACGCCGCACATACCCGACTTCGATACCGCCGGGCCCGGCGCCGCGCTCAGTTTTGTCGAGGAGAATTCCAACACCGAGCGCTGGATCCTGCTCGAGGATGCCAACGACGCCGACGAGACGCTCGATGAGTACGGCCCGCAACATCCGATGACGCGCGCCCTCAAGGGCAAGAAGGCCGGCGAGAGGTTTCAGCTGCCCGAAGAAGGCCGCTTCAGCCGCCGCCAAGCGACCGTCAAGCAGATGATCAGCAAGTACGCCTACCGATACATGGATTGTCTCGTCAACTGGCCGGCGCGCTTTCCCGGCCAGGCCGAAATCGAAGTGAGCTACGTGCGCGCCGACGCGATTCCGTGGAGCGAAATGAATGACAGCTTCGACTCGATGTTCGAAGCAAGAAATGGCAACGGTATCGCCAATGGCAACGGGATTGGGAAGGAAAATCCCGCCGCCAACGGCAAGCGCGAGGACGTCCTCAAACAGGCCGAACTCACCTACGCCAGCAAGCCCGTCCCGATCCACGCGGTCGCCGAACGGATCAACCTCAACGATCTGCAGACCATGTTCATCCTGGCGCAGCGCCCCGAGGCGCCGCTGAAGTGCTGCACCGGCTCCCCTGAGGAACTCGAGGCCGCTCTGGGAGCCTTCGAGCGCGCCAATGCCGTCGTGCTCGATCTAACCGCGATCGCCACCTTGTGCATGCTCGGACGGCTCAGCCTGCTGCCGAGCTGGCCGCGCCAGTTCGTCATTTCGCAGTCCACCCTCGCCGAACTCCGGCGCCTCGCGTTCGAGGATACCCTCCTGCGCCTGCCGCCAGGATTTTCCGCGTCGCTCACCGGCAACGGCAACGACGGCAAGCGCGCCGATGTTCAGTTGAAGGGGCTCGCGGATGCGTTGCAGTCCGTGTGCCGCGTGCGCGACGGTGCGGTGCTTGCTTCGATCGATCATGACCGCCGTGAGCGGCTGATCAATTTTTTCGGCCGCCATGGCGCCGAGAGCATCGTGATCGCCTCGATGCCCGGGCACGTGCTGTGGACCGACGACATGATCCTTGCCGATCTCGCCAAGACCGAGTTCGGGGTGCGCCGCGTCTGGACGGAGGCGGCCTTGCAGGCGCGCGCGCAGGCGGGCAATCTCGATCCCGCCGAGCTGGCTACGGCCAGCACCAAGCTGGCGGGATGGGGCTACTCGTTCGCCACCCCGGGTATCGAGACGCTGATGCGCGCGGGTTCGGTCGCGGTATGGAATCCCGATCAGTTCCCGCTCAAGCAGGCGCTCGATCAGTTTGCCGGCGATTCGATGAACATGTCGGATGCGGTGCGGCTGGCGGCCGAGTTGATCGTCAAGATGTACAACGATCAATTACTGCGCGGGCAGCGCCGGACCGTGACCTCGCGGCTGCTCGACCGGCTTGCGGCGCGTACCGGTGGCCGCGATGCCGTCGAGGCGTTGCCGCGTTCGTTGCCGATTCGCTTCGGGCTGGACCTGATTCGATCTCGCGAACTGAGCGACGTCTTGCGGGGATGGGCTGCGCAAAGCGAGACGCAGTTGAGCGCTTGATGGTTGTTCAACGCGGGCGGTTGTGGTCGAACGCCGATAGATCTTGGCGCGTCGTGTTAGCCTTCGCGATCGACTAGAATCCCGCCCGGGCTAATCAACGGGCACAGGAGGAACGCACGATGGCGTCATTTGGCGAGGGGGACCGGATCGTCCTCATCGATCGCAGGCTCTTCAAGGACGACAACACCCGGATTTTCGTGGGCGTCGTCGAGCAAGCCGATGGCGCCCTGATTCGCGCCCGCGGCTTCTCATTTCACGTCAGCGCCTACGATGTCGCCGGACAGGAACGCCGCGGCGACGAGCGCGTGCGCGTGTTCTCGATGGGTGCCGGGGACATCGTGTACCAGCTTCCCAGGGAACTGGACACCTCGCGGCTGATGCTCAAGCGCTCGCCCAAGTCGATGACGCTCAGCGACGGGGAATACGCGATGGACCTGAGCGACTTTCTGCTCCGCGCGTGACGCCGCGGACTATAGCTTCTCCACGAATTCGATAATCGCTGCCGCGGTATCGCCGGGATTGTCCAGCGGCACGTGATGGAACGCGCGTGGAATTTCCTTCAGCACCGATCCGCGAATCTTCCGATGCATCCGCGTAACGTGCGGCCGGCTCACCAGACCGCTCTGATCGCCGCGCAGCAGCAGCGTCGGCGTCGCGATCTTCTTGAGCTTCGGCCTGGTCATCCGGTTGCCATGCTTGCGCCAGACCCGCGTTTCCGGATCGAAGCGAAACGCCCACGCGCCACTGGGCAGTTGCTCGGCGCCGAGGATCGCGAGCCGCTCGATTTCCAGCCGCGTCAGATTTGTCTCGGGCGGATGCAGGCGAAACTTCCGGATGATGTCGCCGGCGGAGCGCAGCTCGGGGCGAACGCCGCCGTGCGATCGCCGGCGCCATCGCCACATCAGGCGGCGAAACAGCGGCGGCCCTCCGTGCGGCGCATCGACGATGACCAGCGCGTCGAGCAACTCCGGATGCGTGACTGCCACCCACTGCGCGACCGCCCCGCCCATCGAATGTCCAACCAGCACCGCGCGCGTGCCGAGGCTCTCTATCAGGCCACGGACGTCTCTCAGATACGCCGGCGGCCCGTAGTGCTCCGAATTCGCCCACTGGCTGCGCCCGTGACCGCGAAAATCAAGCGCGAGCACGCGCCCGTATCGCGTCAGCATCGGAGCGACGCCGTCCCACCAATGCGCATGCGCCGCGCCGCCGTGCAGCAGAACGAAAGTGCGTTTGTCGGGATCGCCGCCCCAATCCAGATAATGAAGCTTGAGTCCTTCAACCTCGACGTAGCGGTGGGTCGGCTCCGTTAGCACGGTAGCCGCTTGCTCTTGTGCCATAGCCGCCAATTCTATTCGACCCCAAATCGCGAGCATAGATTTTCATGCGCGCGAATCCGCCGTGTTCGTTGTTCGCTTGCTGGAAGAGCGCCGTCCCTCGTGCTAACAACCGCACCAGAACCGTTGCCAGGGAGTATCTTCGATGGTGCTCAGACTCGAAAACAAAAACGCACTGATCACCGGCGGCGCCAGCGGAATCGGACGCGCGACCGCGATTCGATTCGCCGAAGAGGGCGCCAACGTCTTCGTTGCCGATCGCCATTTCGCCGCCGCCGAGGAAACCGCCGCCGCGGTTAAAAAGCTCGGCCGCAGGTCCAGCGCCTATCAGGTCGATACCAGCGACGAGGCGCAGGTGAATGCGATGGTCGCGCAGATGGTGAAGGACCTCGGCAGCGTGAACATCGTGGTCGCAGCCGCAGGAATTTCACACGCGCATTACGGTGAAGAAGGCCAGCAGGACATCGCCTTTCTCAGCAACAAGTCCTTTGCCAACTGGCGCAAGGTTCTCAGCGTCAACCTTGACGGCGTGTTCCTGACCGATCGCGCCTGCGCCGACGCGATGATCAAGGCGGGCAACGGCGGACGCATCATAAATATCGCCTCTGCCGCAGCCCGAGTCCCCCTCCCGGGCGCCGGCGAGTATTCCGTCAGCAAGGCCGGCGTCTGGATGCTGACACGGGTGCTCGCCACCGAGTTGGCCCCGTTCAATATCACTGCCAACGCGATCGGCCCTGGCTTCATCAAGACTCCGATGACGGCCGAGCTTCAGGAGATGCCCGACCTTTCGCCGCTGATGCAGCGCATACCGATGAACCGGATGGGCGAGCCGGTCGATGTCGCCAACACCGCGCTGTTCCTCGCCGGCGAAGAGGGCCGCTACTACACCGGGTCGATTCTGCATCCCGACGGCGGAATCGTCATGCAGTGAGATTGACTCACAAATGTTCGATCCCGAAGAAGGTCGCTCTTTTCTTGTGTCATTCTGAGTGGAGCGAAGAATCTCGCGCGCAGCGTGTACTGGCAGACGCCGGACGCAGGAGCGTCCGTCGAGATTCCTCGCTTCAGCAGCTTTCGCTCAGAATGACAAAGTCGGCGTTTGCCGTTGCGTTGCTGGTTCTCGCCGGATTGAGTTCTTCCGCGCCGGCGCAGGAAGCGACTCCGATGCCCTCGCCCATGATACTGCCTGCGATTCCGCAGATTCAGCTTTTACCGGTGCCCGGATATGGGCCGGCGCCGCTGACGGTCGGCTTCATGCTATCGAGCACAGATCCGGAGACCGTGCTCCAAACCTTCAGTTGGAATTTCGGCGACGGGCAGGTCTCGATGCTGCCGCCGACCGCGCTGTTCCACACCTATACTACGCCCGGCAGCTACGTGGTCACTGTTACTGCAACAACGGCGGACGGCCATTCTGCGTCATCGCTCGCAGGCGTCGTCGTGACGCGCCCGCCCCAGTAGCCGTGCCGCGAAGCCGTGCGCGCTAGTCCTTCAGCATCTCGATCGTGCCCGTGTCGAGATCGTAAATGCCGCCGACAATCTTCAGCTCGCCCGATTTGACCATCGCCGACAGTTCTCCCGAAGCGGCAAGAGTTTTTACCACCAGCTTCACATTCTCGCGCACCGCATTTTCGACCGGATCGCCGGGCATGCCCTGGGTTGCGCGCACCGCCGGGTACAAGTCTAGGAGCATCGGGCCGACGTCTTTGTTAACTTCCTCATAACCCTCGACTGCGGCGATCACCGCGCCGCATCGGCGATGCCCCAGTACCATCACCAACCGCACGCCAAGATGCTTGACCGAGTAGTCGAGGCTTTCGATGACCAGTTGGTCGGCGACGTTGCCCGCCACCCGCACGGTGAATATATCGCCAAGCCCGCGATCGAAAATAATCTCGGGCGGCGTCCGCGAATCCGAGCATGCCAGCACCGCGGCGAACGGATGCTGCCCCTTGGCCACTTCGGCGCGCTGCGCCGGGGTCTGATTGGGATGCTCCACCTTGCCCGCAACGAAGCGCTCATTGCCCTCGATCAGGAGCTTGAGCGCCTGCTCAGCACTGATCGCAGGCTTTTGGACCGCGGCTATCACCGCGCGCGTCGTAGTAATCGACAGCGCGGCGATCGCCAGCAGCATCGACATTCTCACCAGGATTTTTTTATGTCGAATCACCATCGCTTCTCCCTGTCTGTTTTACGGTCTCGGACGCCTCGCGCTTCGGCATTGACACGGCTCGGCTATCCGCCAGTATTGGTGGCGATGCAACATAAATCCAGCACCAGCGTAATTTCCATACCCGCGACAAACCCGGCGAGGCGAATCCTGCTCGCGCTCGCGCTCGGCGTCTTCGCTCTCATCGGTGCGGGATGCCAGGGCGATCAGATCGAAACCACCAAACGGTTGGTTGAACAGCAGCAGTCGCAGCTCGAGCACCAGCAACAGGAGATCGAAGCCCTCAAGGCGAATCAGAATCTAAGCTACACACCCGGCGTCGCGGCCTCCTCTCGGGGCGGATGCGACAAAGGTGTGGAAACGGCTGCGAGCCAGCGCGGCGGCGACCGATTTTCCGCCGCCGACTTCTCCAAGGCGCTCGAATACTACCAGGATGCGCTCTCGACCTGTCCCACCGACGCCCGGGCCGAGGTTAACGTGGCGCGCACCTACGAGGCGCTCGGCAACAAAGTCGCCGCCATCAACCACTACAGAAAGGCGGCAGACAGCTCCGGCCCCACCGTCAGCGACGCCTCGGAAGAGGCCAGGGCTGCGCTCGAACGCATGCAAGCCTCGCGGCTGCCCTGACCAGAGATCGTTCCCCCCGATTGTTCACCTTTCCACATGGGAATGGGTTAGGGGTTAGGTTAGCGCGCATCGATTCCCATTTCTGGTTCGCTATCGCGTGAGGCCACGCTGTTCCGGCTCAGGTTGGCTCTGCCTGTCCCACTCGGTAGTCTCGATGGTGGAGTGACGCGTGTCGCTCCCCATCTCCATGAACGGCAGCAACGAATCTTCCGACCCGACCGGCTCGCGCCTCCACCGAATCGCAATTCTCACCGCCGGCGGCGACGCTCCCGGGATGAACGCTGCCATTCGCGCCGTGGTCCGGATTGCGGCGGTCGCCGGAATAGAGGTGATCGGTTTCAGACGCGGCTATGAGGGCCTCATCCGCGACCTGGCCGAGCCGCTTAGCACTCGTTCCGTCGCCAACATGATCCAGCGCGGCGGGACCTTCCTGGAGACCTCGCGCTCGGTCGAGTTCCGCACCCCCGCGGCCCGAGGGCTGGCAGCCCGCAACTTGAAACGTCACCAAATCGAGGCGCTCATCGTCGTCGGTGGCGAGGGCTCGATGATTGGCGCGACAATCTTCGGCGGCGAGACTGGCATCCCGGTCTTCGTCATCCCGGCCTCGATCGACAACGACATCCCGGGCACCGACTACTCAATCGGGTTCGATACCGCGGTTAACACTGCGCTCGATGCTATCGACCGCATTCGGGACACCGCATTCGCCTACGAACGCGTCTTTTGTGTCGAGGTGATGGGCCGGGACTCGGGTTTTATCGCAATGGCGGTTGCTCTCGGTGGTGGCGCCGAGGCGGTCATCGTCCCGGAAATCCCGTTCACCCTCGACGACATCTGCGATCGTGTCGAAGACAGCCATCGCCGCGGCAAACGCGCGACGATCGTCGTGGTCTCGGAGGGACCGCGCACCGGAGGCGTCATCCCGGTCGCCGAGGCCCTTACCGCCCGGCTGCACATGCAGGCGCGCGTGGTTGTAATTGGCCACGTCCAGCGCGGCGGAGCGCCCACGGCCAGGGACCGGATGCTGGCGAGCCGGATGGGAGCCGGCGCTGTCAGGGCCATCCTCGACGGCGCCGTGCCTTCACTAATTGGCGAAGAGCGGGGCGCAATTGTTTGCGTTCCGCTAAGCGAGGTGGTTAGTCAGCGCCGCCCGCTGGACCCATCGCTGATCGAACTGGTCCATCAGCTCTCCACCTGACCCCCCGACTCACCCCACAACCGCGACCGCCTCCGGCGCCACTTCCGCTGCGCTCAGCATGACACAAAAAGTATCCGATCAGGATTTCAGGAACTTGAGGACCAGTTTGTTGACGTGATCGGGGCGCTCCTGATGCACGAAATGGCCGGCGCCCGGCACCAGCTCTATCTTCAATCCCTTCGGGAACAGCTTCTCCATCCCGTCGAGCATTTCCGCGCCGATGCAGTTGTCGTCGCGCCCGTGAATCATCATCGCGGGCACGTTGATCGGTATGTTCATCGCAGGCGCCATTGCTTTCAGATCGACCGGCATGCTGAACACCGGCCCCAGCGTGGCGCGATAATAGCCGATGGCCGCCTCGAGCGTGCCCTTGGCGCGAAAGCATCGCTTGAGCGCTTCCATGTCCGCGGGCGCCCATTTCCAGCCCGGCGACCAGTCAGCCCAACACTTTTCCAGGAACGCGAAGTCGTTGAAACTCACCGCGGCCTCGGCAATTTTCGTCTGGAAGAAAAACATGTACCAGGAGCGGCGCTGCTGCGCGTAGCTGGTCACGATCGCTTCGAAAAATTTCGAGCCGTACGGGACTGCCGACGTGACGAGCCGGCTTACGCGATCCGGCGATGCCGCCGCGGCGCCGTATGCCGCGACTGCGCCCCAATCGTGGCCGAACACGATCGCGTCCTTGTAGCCGAGCGCCGCTATCAGCGCGAGCGCGTCCTCCGACAGCGCCGGCGAATCGTAGCGGCCGTCGGGCGCGGGCTCGGTCGGCGAGTAGCCGCGCATGAACGGCGCGACGCAGTGGAATCCCGCCGCCGCCAGCGCGGGCATCTGATGGCGGAACGAATGAGCAGTGTCCGGGAAGCCGTGCAGGCACAGCACCAGGGGTCCTTCGCCCATCTCGAGCACCGTGAAATTCAGGTTCGACGCGCGTACAACTCGTTGCTTCAGTTGCGATGCCATAGTGGCTCGATTCATACCGCACGCCTTCGCCAATGACAAAGCGCGCCTGGCCGTGTTCATGCAATCGGATGTAGCGCAGAGCGTCGCTATCCTGTAATCTCTCTATTGAAGGCGACGGCAAGCACATTCCGCTCCCCGCCTTATAATCGCAAAGGCATCCCGGTTAAAAGTGAAAATGTGCTGATCCTGGCGGCATTCAGGAATGCGCACGCAGGCGCGCCTGTCAGCCGAAGCATCATCATCCGTGCAGCCAAACCGGCGTGTGCGGTGGTGCGGGCAAATACGATTAGTGGAGAGACGAATGGCAGCATCTTTCACGACGACGAGCACAACAAAAACAGAAAAAATCACAAAGTCCGCGCCGTGGGAGATGCCATGGTGGCAGGCCGCCTCGGGGCGCGACCTTTCGGTCCTGATCTGGATTTGCCTCATTCATGTTACCGCCGCGATTGGACTCGTGCTCTATCCGATTCCCGGATGGCGCGTGTTGCTCGGCGCGATAGCGCTGGTATTCATCGGCGGATTGGGCACCACGGTCGGGTACCATCGCGCGATCACGCATCGCTCGCTCACGCTGAATCCGTGGGCGCGCGGAGTGCTGATTTTCTTCGCGATGTTCAACGGTTCCGGCGCGCCGACCAGTTGGGCCGCCGGCCATCGCCTGCATCACGCCAAGGCTGACACCCCCGACGACATCTCGAGCCCGATTTGGGGCGGTTTCTGGTGGGCGCATCTACGATGGCTTTGGCAGGCTGACGAGCCAGACGTCGCTCATTACTGCCCCGATCTCAGCGGACTCTCGTATCGGGCCTGGCGATGGTTCCAGGTGCCGATCCTCGCGCTCTCATACGTTGGCGGTTTGTATTTCAGTCCGGCCGCATTTTTCTGGCTGGGCGCGATCCGCTTGTGCTTCGCACTGCACGCGCAATGCTTCGTCAACAGCGTTTGCCACACCGAACCGGGCATCACGGTGGGCCAGGATTCCAGCCGCAACGTAAGATGGCTCGCGCTGATGCATCTGTTGCAGGGCGAGAACTGGCATCGTAACCATCACGCGCGCCCCGGTTCTGCGCGTCTGGGATGGAACTGGCGCCAGCCCGACGCCGGTTACGTGGTCATCCTGGCGCTCGAGAAGCTCGGCCTCGCCACCGACGTTCGCCATGGCACGCCGAGGGGCGCAGCCAGCCAGCCCGACGCGAAAGATCTGATAGCCAGGGCGGCATAATCGCCAAGCGGACAAGGGCTTTTTTTCGCGTAACGAACGGTCCCGCGGTTCGTATTCCTTGTAAGAGGAATGAACATGAAAACCGCCGGCTTTATCTTTGCCGCGATCGTTTGCTCAGTCATCATGTTTGGGACAGTAATGGCAGCAGCGAACGCAGGCATGACCCAAATTGCGTCATCGTCGTCGTAGCGACGCTATAATTTCTTCGCGACGCGCTTGACATCAGTCCGAGACTCGACTCGCGCGCGACCGCCTCTTCGGTTCTGAATCGTCCATCCAAAGCGCCTGACCGGCGCGCATTGCCGACCGGTTTACATCCGAGTGCCGCGATGCTTTTGTAAGCGAGGCTCCTCGCCAATCTGGCCGGCTAAGGGAGGGCGCATCGTGTCGATACTCTCAGAGTTCAAGCAGTTCGCAATTAAGGGCAACGTGATCGATCTCGCGGTCGGCTTCGTAGTCGGCGCTGCGTTCGGGAAAATTGTAACCTCGTTTACCAACGACATTCTGATGCCGCCGATCGGCCTGGGGCTCGGCGCAGTCGATTTCGCAAACCTGTTCATCAATCTTTCGTCGAAGCATTACCCGACCATCGCGGCAGCGAAGGCTGCGGGCGCACCGACGCTGAACGTCGGATTGTTCATCAACACGATCATCGACTTCCTGATAATCGCGTTCGCGGTCTTTCTACTCGTCAAATGGGTGAATCACCTCGTCGGCGAAAAGCCCGCGTCACCCACCACCAAGGAGTGTCCATATTGCCTGAGCGCGATCCCGCTGGGCGCCACGCGATGCCCGCACTGCACGTCGGAACTGAAGGCGGCGTGAACAGTGAACAGCATCTCCCGGCAGTGAAAAAGTGAAAAAGTGAAAAAGGGGAAAAGGGGGAAAGTGAAAAATGCGGAGTGCGCACGCGGACTTGCCGCGCGCGCCTCCTGCACTGAGACGCCGATGCTTGCGGCTACTCGCCGGCTTGCGCGACGTCGGCCATCGCCTTCGCAGCGCGCTCGCAAATCTCGTTGAGGACTTCGTCAGTGATCACGGTCGAGAGCGCGATCATCCCGCGGGGCGCGAGAAACAAACCCTGATTGAGCGCCGCCAGATGGAAGCTGGCGATCGCGCGGGCGTCCTCGCGTGCGATCGTCGCGGGCGGCGGCTCTTTGAGAAAAAACACGTTCATCAGCGATCCATAATGCCGCACGGAAAACGGCAGCCCCACCTGACCCGCCGCGCGCGTGAGCTCGGCGGCCAGGCGCTCGGCCTGCTTGGCCATCTTGTCGATTCGCGCCTGCGTCAGCTCGCGCACCGACACGACCCCGGCCGCGCAGGTGACTGGATTGCCGTTGAAAGTGCCCGAATGAAAAATCGTGCCGCGATTGCGCGGATCGAACGCCGACATCACTTCTTCGCTGCCGCCGAGCGCTCCGACCGGAAATCCGCCGCCAATGATCTTTCCGAACATCGTCAGGTCCGGCTTGACGTCGAAAATCTGCTGCCCCCCGCCTTCGGCCAGCCTCAGCGTGATCACCTCATCGACGACGAACATCGCACCTGCGCTATGCGCGGCTTCGGCAACGCGCCCGAGAAATTCGGCCGGCGGCTCCACGATGCCCGCTGAGCCGAGGATCGGCTCGAGGAACACCGCCGCAATCTCCGAACCGCGCTCGGACAGCAGCGCCTCGAACACAGTCGCCTCGCCGAAGTCGGCGAGCATCGTGCGCTCGCCGTCCTGGCCGGCCAGCCCGATTTCCAAATCGTCGTACGATCCATGATAGCCGTAGCGCGCCATCAGAATGAGCTTGCGGCCGGTAAGGCGCCGCGCGACGTGTGCCGCGAGCATCCCGGCCTCCGTCCCTGAATTGCAAAATCGCACGCGATCCACAGATTCGACGCGCTCGCACAGCACAGTCGCCAGCTCGATCTGCGCCTCCGATCGCGCCGGCCACGCGCTGCCGTCGCGAACCGCCTTGCTCACCGCCTCGACGATTGGCGGATAAGCGTTGCCGTGAACCAGGCTGGTGTAGTTGCCAATCAGATCGATGTACTTATTGCCGTCAACGTCCCAAACGAAAGGACCTTCGCCGCGCTTGAGCGTGAGCGGGTAAGGCCGATAGTAAGTGGTGGTGCGGGTGTCCCCGCCGGGCATCACGCGCTCGGCGCGCTTGGTGAGTTGCGCGGATTTTTCGGTCGCCGCGCGATAGCGTTCCTCGATACTGTTCATCGTCTCTTCCCCCGATGAGATATGACGAGCGTTTACGTTGCTGTTAGAGCGCGTCAAATTGTAAGAAAATATAACATACTACGCTCACTTCACCGCCGCGATCGCTTCCATCTCGACCATCAGCCCCTCGACCGCCAGCGACGTCACGCCGACCAGCGTCGAGGCCGGCGGCTCGCTGTCCCCGAACAATTCCGAGCGCGCCTCGCGCATCGCGGAATAGTCAGACTGCTTGTAGTTGACGATGTAAGTATTGGTCTTGACTATATCCGCCGCGGTGGCTCCTGCAGCCGTCAGCGCGGCTTTCAGATTCCTGGCCGCCTGCCGAATCTGGGTCTTCAAGTCGCCCGGGCCCACCACCTTGCCTTCCTTGTCAACCGCCACCTGGCCCGAAATGAATATCAACTTCGCCGGGCCCGCGATCGTCACGATATGCGTATAGCCGCGCGGCGCCAGCAAGGTATCCGGATTGATATACTTTTTTTCCACGTCTTCTCTCCTGGGATGATGTTGAAAAACTCGGCTCAACTGTTCGATTTCGTTTCGCCGTATTGTAGTACCTGCACCTTCTCGACCGTGATCAGCCCCGAGCCCATCATCTCGTCGAGCACCGGCATGAACGCGTCGATCTTCGCCTGGCTATCGACGATCTCGACGACCATCGGCAGGTCCTCCGACAGCCGCAGGATTTTCGCCGAATGCAGATGGCTGGATTTGCCAAAGCCCATCGGGCCGCGCAGCACGGTCGCACCGCCGAGCTGAAGTTCGCGCGCCTTCAGCACGATCGCTTCGTACAGCGGCTTGCCGCCCGAGCGTTCGCTCTCGCCGATAAAAATTCTGAGCAACACCGCATTGCGTGGGATTTGCATCGCTACACCCCCCGGTTAAGCGCCGTGGCTGCTATGAAGCCCAGCCATACTGACAGCACGCACAGCAGAACCGAACCGGCGGCGTTCAATGCCGCCGGCATCCACTCGCCCGCGCGCATCAGGTAAAACGTCTCGAGCGAGAAGGTCGAAAACGTCGTGTAGCCGCCGCAGATTCCCACCATCACGAACTGCCGCGCCGGCGTGCTGACCAGCAGGCGCGAGTCGGGGCCGGTCAGCGTCGCGAAAAATCCGATTACCACGCATCCCGTGATATTTACGAACATCGTGCCGTATGGAAACGTGCCGCCGGTGAGCGTAGTAATCACGCCCGAAAAAAAATACCGTCCCATCCCGCCGAGCGCACTGCCAATCGCAATCAGGAAATACGCGAGCACCCAGGAACCTCCTGTCTTCCAGACACTTACTCGGCCGCCAGTCGCGCGAAATGGCCGTCGCCGAGTCCGTTCACAATCAGATGAAGATAGATGAGTCCGGCGTAAGGATGCCACCGCTCGAGCGCCCGCCGGCGATTATTACGCCTCGTTGCCGCCGATGCCGACGTGATGCTCCAGCGCGCGCATTCGTCGAATTATTTCGGGCAGCCGCGTCAGCACGGTGGCGTAGCGGCGGAACTTGCGCACGTCCACCGCGGGGATGCCCCCGACGATCGCGTCGTCTTGCAAGTCGTGGTGGATGCCGGCCTTCGCCATGACCATGACGCGATCGCCGATCGTCACATGGTCGGTGCATCCCGCTTGTCCGCCGAACAGGCACCATTTGCCGATTCGCGTCGAGCCCGAGATTCCCACGTGCCCCGAGAATCGCGAGTACTCGCCGATTTCGCAGTTGTGCCCGATATGCACCTGGTCGTCGAGCTTCACGCCGCGATGCAGCACCGTCGCCCCCATCATCGCGCGATCGACCGTCGAATTCGCGCCGATCTCAACATCATCCTCGATTGTTACGCTGCCGACTTGTGGAATCTTGATCAAATCGCCCTTTTCCTCGACGAACCCGAAACCGTCGGCGCCGATTACCGCGCCGTTCAAAATCGTCACCCGATTTCCAATCACCGTGCCTTCGCGAATCGAGGCCTGGCTGTGCGCAGTGAAGCGATCGCCGATGCGCACGTTGGGGTAAATCGTAACGTTCGGATGAATCACCGCGTCGCGCCCAATCGTCACGCCCGCACCGATTACCGCCGACGCGCCGATCGACGCGTCGGGACCGATCGTCGCGTCAAGCGCCACTGAAGCCCGCGGATCAATTCCCGGCGCGGGGCGGTACGGCGGAAAGAAAATCTCAAGTACGCGGGCGAAGTCGGCGTATGGATTCGCGCTGACCAGCGTCGCGCATTTCGCGCCCGCCCCAAGCTCGGCGGTTGTGATCGCCGCCGATACGTTGGATTGCAGTACGGAGGCGTACTTCGCGCTCGCGACGAAGACGATCATGCCGGGACCGGCGGCCTCGATCGGCGCCGGCGCGAAAATCTCCACGCCGCCGTCACCGCGGATTTCGAGTTTCAGCTTCGATGCGAGTTCCTTGAGTTTCATCTTGATGCCTTGGTTTTCCGGTGAATGAAAGTTTTCAGTCTTCAGTATTCAACGCGACGCGCGCATCGCGAGGATTGCGTCGGCGAGCTCCGCCGGTTCGATTTGCGTCAGGCAGTTGTAATGACCGAAGCGGCAGGTGCGCGCCAGGCACGGACTGCATTCGAGCTTGCGGTAAATCACGCGCGTCTTCGGTCCCAGCGGCCCGGTGCGACTGGGATTGGTAGATCCGAAAATCGCGACGGTCGGAATTCCCAGCGCTCCCGCCAGATGCATGCAGCCGGAATCGTTGCCGATGAACCCGTCGCACAGCGACAACAATGCGATCAGCTCGCCGACATTGGTGTGCCCGGCTGCGATCATCGCGCCCGATTTGCTCACCGTCGCAACTTCTTCGCACTTCACGCGCTCCGACGACGCGCCAACCAGCACGACTTCGGCGTCCTCGCGACGTGCGATCAAATCGATTAGCGCGCCGTAGCTGTCCGCGGGCCATTCCTTGGCCGGTCCGTAGGCCGCCGCGGGAGCGATCGCAAAGACCGGACGGCCGGGACGCTTGCGATTCGCCGCGAGCCATTCGCGCATCCTCTCGCGATGCGGTCCGTGGACGTCGATTCCGAAATCATCGGCGCGGGTTTCGGCAACGCAAACGCCGGTCGCGCGCACCATCGCGAGCCAATAATTCACCTGGTGGCCGGTAACCGCTTCGGGCGGCGGCGACGCTTTCAGCGTCAGCATCGCGCCGCGCGCATCGGCGACAAATCCGGCGCGCCGCCGGATTCCGGCCATCGCGATCCACAACGCCGACTCGAAACTGTTCGGAAACAACACTCCCAGGTCGAATCGCCGCGAGCGGATTTCTCCGACAATTCTGCGCCGATCGAAAAACCCGGAAAGACCGCGCCCAACCGAGTACGGTATCACTTCGTCGAGCCATCGGGCCCCGTCAAAGAAGCTCGCCAGTTCCTTCTTGATCAGCACCGCGAGATGCGCGCCCGGCCACGCGCGGCGGATTGCCCGCAGCGCGGGCGTGCTCATCACCAGGTCGCCCAGCCAGTTGACCTCCTTGACCAGGATGCGGCCCGGCGGAGGCTCGAGCATGACCGCGGGGGCAGATAGCGCCGGCGCGCGCGATTCAAGCGCCTCGTGACGCCGAATATTTTCCGATTCCACGCTAATGATTCCCCGCAGTGCGCCTTCGATCCCGCAAGCCGATTTCATCACGCGCGCGCCCCCAAATAAACCCGCCCCTGCCGCTCCACCTCGCGCTCGAGAGCATCGATCCTGATGTGTTACTATGTCACACATGAAAGGAAGCACTATAACGGTTCGGCTCGACGACGATCTCGCGCCGATTCTCGACGAAGTCTGCCGGCGTTCAGGACGCACGCGAAGCGAAGTGATGCGCACGGCGCTGAAGCGGCACCTTGCTCAACTCCGGTTCGAGCAGCTACGCCAGCGCGCGATGCCGTTTGCCGCGGCGCACGGTTATCTCACGGATGAGGACGTTTTCAATCACATATCGTGAGGGTCTTCCTCGACACCAACGTGCTCGCGAGCGCATTCGGCACGCGCGGCCTGTGCGTCGACGTGTTGCGCGTCATTCTGGGCGAGCACGAACTTGTGACCGGGGAGGTGGTGATCGAGGAACTGCGTCGGGTGTTGAGCAGGAAGTTCGGCATGCCAGTGGACACTGTGAAGGAGATTGAGAGTTTCCTTCGCGGCTATCACATTGAACCCAAGCCGCGCCAGTTACCCGACTTGGAGCTCAGCGAGCAGGGCGACCTGCTGGTTGTCGCTTCGGCGGTCAGCGCGCGAACGGAGTTCGTGATAACCGGCGATCACGAGATGCTTGCCCTCAAGAAGAAGCCCGAAGATCTGCGGATCGTAAGCCCGCGCGAATTCTGGAATCTGGCGACGCGCACCGCGCCACGAAAACGCCTGCAAAACTGAAGCGGAGCTCGCGGCGATCCGTTTGGGGACCGCCGCTTCGACAATTTGAAATCGCCGCGCTTACTTGCCGACGATGAACACGCAGCTGGTGGTGGCGCTGCCGCCGAGGTTCAGCATCGCAAATTTCTTCGCACCCTCGACCTGGTAGTCGCCCGCGCTATCCGTTATCTGCCGATGGCAATCGAGCATCTGGCGCACGCCGGTCGCGCCGACCGGATGGCCCGCGCCTATCAGCCCGCCGCTCGGATTGATCGGCAGCTTGCCGCCGAGCTCGATCACGCCTTCCTCGACTGCCTTCCACGATTCGCCCGGCTTGGTGATTCCAAAATGATCGATCGCCATGTACTCGGAGGTGGTGAAGCAGTCGTGCGTCTCGATTCCCGAGAGCTCGGCGGTGGACGCGATGCCCGCGCGCTTGAAGGCGTCGAGAATTGCCTGGCGTGTATGCGGCAACACGTAGGCGTTGTCCCTGCTCTCGGCGATCTTGGTGTCGAATTCGAGCGGCGCCGTGTGATGGCCCCATCCGAGGATGCGCGGAACGTCGGCGAGCGTCTTGCCGCTGCGTTTGGCCCACGCGCTCGCAAATTTTTCCGACGCAAGGAAAATTGCGACGGAGCCATCGGTCACTTGCGAGCAATCGCTGACTTTGATCCGGCCGCCGATGACCTGGTTGAATTTGCTTTCGTGCTGCGCGTGACTCTCGCTCATGAACCAGTTGCGGGTCTGCGCGTTCGGATTGCGCTTCGCGTTGGAATAATTCACCGCCGAAATGTGCGCGAGGTGTTCATCCTTGAGGCCGTAGCGCTTGTCGTACTCGTCGCCGAGCCGGCCAAACAGTTTCGGAAACGGGAATTCGATTCCCTTGGCTTCGCGCTCGTACCACGCCGCGGTGCCCAGGATGTCGCCGCCGGTGGTCGAATCGACGGTCTTCATTTGTTCGACGCCGACCACGCACGCCAGGTCGTAGCGCGCGGCTTCGATATCGGCCGACGCCGCGATCAATGCGATCGAGCCCGACGCGCATGCCGCTTCATGACGGCTTGTCGGCAGCCCGGAGAAAGCAGGATCGATCTCGAGAAAAAATGCGCCGACATGACCCTGCCTGGCGTACAGCTCGGCGGCGAAGTTGCCGACGTGGGCAGTTTCGACTTCGCGCGGCTCGATCCGGGTAGCTTCGAGCGCGCCCAAAGTTGCCTCGCGCATCGCCGCCACGAAATGCTTGCCTTCTTTCGACCAATTGCGGGCAAAGTCGGTTTGCGCTCCGCCCAATACGTACACCGGCGCTGGTTTCGTCATCGCGCGCTCCTGTCGGTCATCGAATTGAATTATCCAACAAAGGTCCGGCCGTATTCGAGTATGCCGCCGGAGAACATTCTAGCACCGCGCGCCGCAGCTTGTTCGACGACCGCGGGGACCGCCAGTTTCAGCTTCTGCAGCATCGCCACCGTGTTCTTCGCGCCGAGCAAATCGACGATCGCCGTGGGCGGCGCCCAGTTGAAGCCGTACGACATGATCGTGTCCACGTCGGCCGAACTCGCGGCCACTTCGCCGACGCGGTTCAGCGCGTAGCTGACGTAGCCGAGCACGACGCGGCGGCATATCTCGGCATCCGCGCCCCTGGCTTCGGCGAGGACCTTCATCGCCTCGCCGTAGCGGCCCACATGATGCAACTGTTTCATCTTTTCGACGAATTCGATCGGCGCGGGTTTCTGGTAGTTCTCGTGCCCGCCGGTCTTCGGATCGAGCACGAAGACCTGCTTGCCCGCGCGGCGGTAGAAGCCGCCACGCTCGGGCGTCTTGTTACCCAGGCATCCCTTGTGAAGCGCGGCATTCATGTACGCGGGCATCGCGAAGGATTCGTGCGCCTCGTCCGCGCAGTTGGCATGGACGTTGTTGACGATCGCCTTGTGCACGTCCCATCCGACCAGATCGACGGTCGCCAGCGGCGCCATCGCGCGCCCGGTATGCGGCCCGATCAAATAGTCTATAAACGCGACGCCATGTTCGGCGGCCAGTTGCGCCGTTTCGTTCAGGACCTTGAAGCCGACCCGATTGCCGACGAACGCGGGCATATCTTTGCTGACGATCACCTTGCGGCCCAGCCGTTTCGTCAGCATCGCGACGACGCCCTTTACCACCGCCGGATCGGTATCGGGTCCTGGAATCACTTCGGTGCCGACAATCACCTGCGGCGGATTGAACAGGTGGACGCCGAGGAAATTGCGGCGAAACGAATCGCTTCGTCCGCGCGCCATTTCCGCGACCGACAGTCCCGAGGAACCCGACGCCACGATCGTGTCGGGACGCCGGCTGTTGTCGATCAGCTCGAAAAATTGCCGCTTGAGCGGCAGATCTTCGGCCAGCGACTCGAACACAATCGCCGCCTCGCCAACCGTGCGGGCGAGGTCGCTGTCGTACGCGCCCACCGAGAGCCGCTCCGCGATCGCTTCCGCGCGCGCATCGTTCTGCGCGTCCGCGAATCCCAGGGCGGCTTTTTCGCACGTCCGCGCCAGCAGCGTGACGCTGTATCCTGCCCCCGCTAATACGCATCCCGCGCCCGCACCCATGGTGCCGTTGGCGCCGATAATTATGACCTTGTTGTTCTCGGCCAAGCAGCTCTCCGGTCCTCGTGAAATTATGCTTTCGTCAAGCGGCGCTCCTGCCGCCGGGCTCTAATCCGCGCGCGATCATCCGAACTGCCGCGCCTCGAAGCGCGGGTGCTCAAAGCGGTGTTGGGTCTCATCGAGGCTGCTTTGTGGCGCTGCGCCGGCGCAGCCGCGGGCCGCAAGCGATGTTAGCTGAGGGCGGCCATCCGTGCCAAGCAGCGTGCCCTGGCGCGCGAACCGTCTCCCGCTGCTCCGCGAAAAAATTTCCGGGTCAAGGTTCATGCCATGCTCGCCCTGCCGTGCCGATCAACTCGTCGGCCTCATTCGGTCCCCAGCTTCCCGCCGGATACTCGGCCATCGGCACCCGTGCGTCGTCGCTCCACGAATCCGATATTCCCTGCACGAACTCCCACGACTTCTCGACGACCTGCGCGCTGGGGAACAGCGTATGGTCGCCGTCCATCACGTCGAGCAGGAGTCGTTCGTATCCGTCGGGCGAAGCGCCGTCGCCGAACGCGGTCTGGTAGCTGAGATTCATCCGCACCGGTTGCAGCACCAGGTCCAGCCCCGGCCGCTTGGTCATCACGTCGAACGAAAAACCCTCGTCGGGCTGAATCCGAATCGTCAGCGCGTTGGCGGGAACCGCCGAATCGCGATTGAACAGAATTTGCGGCACGTCCTTGAACTGAACGTAGATCGAACTCGCCCGCCGCTTCATCCGCTTGCCGGTCCGGATGAAAAATGGCACCCCCGACCATCGCCAGTTGTCGATATACGTCTTCAGCGCGACGAACGTCTCGGCGCGCGAATTGTCGGGGACCCCCGCTTCATCCATGTAACCGGACACCGGCTTGCCGTCTGCGTCGATACCCGCGCTGTACCGCGCCCGCACCGTATTCGCGCGCACATGCTCCGGCGTCATCGGACGGATCGTGCGCAACACGTTGAGCTTCGCGTCCATGATCGCCGTCGCGTCGAGTGACACCGGCGCTTCCATCGTCAGCAGCGACAGCGTTTGCAGGATGTGGTTCTGCACCATGTCGCGCAGCGCGCCGGCACGATCGTAAAACGCCGCGCGGGTACCCACCCCTTCCGCCTCCGCCACGGTGATTTGCACGTGATCGACGTTGCGGCTGCCCCATAGGCGCTCGAAAATATTATTCGAGAAGCGCAGCACCAGCAGGTTCTGCACGGTTTCCTTGCCGAGGTAGTGATCGATCCGGAAAATCTGCGACTCGTCGAGATGCTTCACCAGCACGCGGTTGATTTCGAGCGCGCTTGGCAGGTCGTGGCCGATTGGTTTTTCGACGACCACGCTTGAGAAGTTCGGCGCATTCGGCCCATTGATCAGGCCGGCCTGGGCAAGCCGCTCGACCGACTCGCCAATCGCTTCGGGAGGGATCGCCAGGTAGTAAACACGATTGGGCGGGATACCGCGGGCCTTTTCGACAGCTTCAAGTTTTACTTTAAGTTTTGCGAAGCCGTCGGGATGGTCGAGCCCGGATAGATAGTCGAGGCCGTCGGCGAACGTCCCCCAGCAGGGTTCATCGACTTTCAGCCGCGAGAACCGGGCGGTCCAATCGTGCGCACTTTTGCGGAACTCGTCGAGCGACATTTCGCGCCGCGCAAATCCGATCACCGCGCTTTTCGCCGGCATCATGCCCTGGCCGCACGCGGCTAGATTGTACAGCGCCGGAATCAGCTTGCGCTTGGCGAGATCGCCCGACGCGCCGAATATTACGATCGTGCACGGTGGCGCCGGTTGGGATCGTTGTATGCTTAGCAGTTTCTCCATCTCGCGGCCTCCCTTCATGAGATTGCGCGGCGCGTGGCCCCGCTGGTAACGCAAAGCGATGACTGATAAGTGTGACACGTTCTCCATCTTCATGAAAAAGCTGCCCGCCCGAAATCTCCGCATGACCTCCGACTCCAATCCCCGGCGCGCATCGCTCATGAATACGACGGCCAACTAAATGCCGGGATCGAAATCTTTATCAGGGGGGGCCTCGGAGCCCGCTCCGTTCGGCGCATGGATCCCGGTGTTTGTGTGGGGCGCGTTGATCTTCATGCTCTCGACCTCGGCGTTTACCGCCGCCAACACCAGCCGGATCATCGACCCGATACTGCGATGGTTGCTGCCCGGAATCACCGCCGCGTCGGTTGACCTCTGCCACAACCTGATTCGCAAGGCCGCGCATTTTACCGAGTACGGAATACTTTTCTGGCTGCTGGTCCGCGGTCCGATGGCGCGGCGGCCGTACCTGGCGTTGATGCTTTGTGTAGTGTACGCGCTGACCGACGAGGGCCATCAGGCGTTCGTGCCCGGTCGCACCGCGTCGCTATACGATGTCGCACTCGACTCGAGCGGCGCGCTCTTCAGCCATTTCCTGACCACCGCAATCGCCGAAATCGCCTAGCAGGCCGATTCCTATTGTCAGCGAGGCGCGTGCGTGTTTCTCTCACCAACGCGGAAGTGACGCAGAGCCCTCTCGGACAAGTAGAGCTTAGGATCCCTCTCACCAAACCGTTCTAACAGGGACGAAGTCCCGCATCTTCTCTGACCATCGGGTGCAGGGGTCACCCCTGCCGAAGGAAGCGTGAAACCCACCGTGGGTTTCACATTCAATTGATGTGTATTCGGAGCCTAACCCTCTCTGTTCACCCGCTCGAATGCTCGATCACCGAGCTGATCCGATCGACCCGTCCGAAGAACGCGCGGAGATTCTTCATGTCGGCGGGAATTTTCAGATCGCCGGTGAACGCCAGGTAGAACAACTGGCCATAGAGCGCGAAATCCGCCAGCCCGATCCTGCCGGTCAGAAACGGCATGCTCGCCAGTTGCTCCTCGAACGGCGCCAGAGCCGCGCGCGCGCGTTCCCAGTTGGCCGAATGCTCCGAGATAGTTCGATCGACGAAACCCGCGCCGTACTTGCGCTCGCGGACCAGACGCCATAGCGCGGCACGATCCGCACCCTCCCGAATGTGAATCGCAAGTTCGTCTGCCAGCGCGACGCGATACAGCGCGTCCTCGAGTTGGTTGTCGATATAATCGGCGAGCACCAGATGCATCCCGCGCCATCCGGCGGGGAAAATCGTCGGCTCGGGATAAAGCTCCTCGAGTCGCATCGCGATTCGCGTGGAATCGACGATCGCCTCGCCGTTGTCGAGCGTGACTGCCGGCACCATTATCTGGCCCGACGCGATCAGCAATTCCTTGCGCTCCAGGTAGTCAACCTCGACGACTTCGAACTCGACGCCCTTGAACGCCAGAATCTTGCGCACCTTGGCGCAGAACGGGCTGCCGAGAAACTGGTACAGCTTCGCCGCCATTATCGTGCTCCTATCAGGATGTTGAAAAATTAGGATCAACCATAATTTTCGACTTCAAGTGCTTCAACACCCTGCGTGAAAACTGTCTTCTTGCCTATCCGCTTACCCCTGCCTAACAGGGCCCTTCGACTTCGCTCAGAGTAAACTCCGCCCGCATCTTTGTTTTAACGTTGGGTGCAGGGGTCACCCCTGCCAGGGGTCAGCCCCTGCCGCGCAAAATCTCGTCGAGGTCAAGCCCGGAAATCGAATCGCGCACGACATCGGCCGCCGCGAGATCGGCCGCCGGCGCACTATGGCATAGCGCAAGCACTTTCATGCCCGCGCGATGCGCCGCCTCGATTCCGGCCCGCGTGTCCTCGACCACGATGCATTCGTCAGCCCGGATCGGATCGCGATGCCCGAGGATAATTCCAAGCCGCCCAAGCGCCGCGATGAAAGCGTCGGGCGCAGGCTTGCCGCGCTCGACGTCCTCCGCCGCGATAATGTCGAGAAACAACTCGCGCAGTCCGGCGCGGCGAAGAATCGCTTCGGCCTCGGCGCGCAGCGTGCCGGTCGCGATCATCAGCGGAAATCGTCGCGCGCATTCGCGCACGAACTTCTCCGCGCCCGGGTAGAGAACCTCGCGATCCGCAACCATCGCTTGATAGACCACGGTTTTGCGCGCCATCAGGCCCGCGATATGTTCCTCGCCCGCGTCCATCCGATTCTCGCGCAGCACCGTGGCGAAACAATCGTGATCGTTAAGTCCAATCAGCCGCGCGAAATATTCGTCACGTGGGATTTCGATCTCTTCGGGACGCAAGACTTCGTTGAAGGCCGCGAAATGCAACGGCTCAGTATCAACGAGCGTCCCGTCGAGATCGAATATAACCGCGCGAATCATGTTCGAACTATGCTTGCCACGCTCGTCTTGGCCTTGGAAGTGGGTGTGGCCAGGATCGCGGCGATCTCGCGCCGGCGCGGCGGAATCCGGGTTCCTTCGCTGCGCTTAGGATGACACAAAAAAAGTTCTAACAGGGCCCTTCGAGTACTCAGGGTAAACTCCGCCCGCATCTTTGTTTTAACACTGGGTGCAGGGGGCACCCCTGGCCGTTGGCACGGCTGGCCAGTATTAAGACCCGTTGGCACGGGAGGCCAGTATTAAGAAAGGAAAACCCGGCGTGCCCGCGGCAGGGGCCGCGCCCGCCAACGGCGGGCGGCCTTAACATTGGGTGCAGGGGTCACCCCCTGCCACCGCGTAGTCGTGAAAAGATGCGCTGCGCAGATTTTCACGTCTTCTCACTGCGGGTGCAGGGGCCGCAGCCCCTGCCCAGGGAGGTGCGGAACCCACGGTGGGTTCCGCATACAATTAAGTGACGCTCGGCTCTGAATCTACTTTAAAACGCGCACCCCACGCGTGCACGCTGACCGGTTCGACCTTCACGATTGGATTTTTCTCCGGCGTCAGACTCATCGCGCGGTACTGCAGATATTTGTCGCGCAGATGACGTATCGCGCCGATGTATTCTTCGGGGTCTGCGACCACGCGCGCGTGTCCACGAATCAGCACGTACGCGAGTTGCGACCAATCTTCTTCATAGTGATCGATCACGATTGCGACGCGCGGATTCGCCGCAATATTGCGCATTCGCTTGAGCGCCATACCGGTTTGACGCTTGGGTTTCTCGTCGATCGCGAAGTAAATGCGCTCGCCGTCGAACCAGTAGCAGAGCGGGACGTTGTGCGGAGCGCCGACGCCGTCGGCGGTCGCCAGATGGGCGATGCGCGCGCCGGCGACAAACTCCTGCACGCGCCGATCTCCAAGCCGGGCGGCCATATCGTTAAGTCGAGTGGCCGGAACATTTGGCGCGGTGCGTTTCGCTTTCGCTTTTGTTCCCATCATCGTTTCTCCAGCCGGTCTTTCTCCAGCCGCTCGAGCGCGCCGCGCGCGGCTCGCGCGAGCGATTCGTCGGAGCGGTCGGCCGCCGCGGACGTGAGCGCAGCCGTCGCGTCGGCGGTTGCGCTTTGAATATTGCCGAGCGCCGAGGCTGCCGCCCGGCGCACGCCCGCATCCGGATCGGATTTGAGGCATTCGAGCATTATTCGCGCGGCCCCTTCGGGAGTATCGCGCAGCCGCGACAGCAATCCCAACGCCGCGAGCCGCACGTGAGCATCCGAGTCGTGCACGGCGCGCTCGACGACGGCGAGCAGTTCAGGGCCGGCGATTTCGAGGTCGCGGATGCAGTAGAGCGCCATCTTGCGCGCGTTGCGGTCGCTGTCGGCAGCAAGCTTGAGCAGGCGCGCGCTAATCGGCGCGAGATTTTCGCGTCCGAGGCGGACCAACAGGCCGGTCGCCGCCCACCTGATATCGCTGTCGTCGTCGGACATCGCCTCGCACAGCGCGTCAGCGGATTCCATGGCAAACGCGCCCGCACCGACTTGGCCCAGCGCGTACGCGCCAGCCCATCGCACACGGCGATCGGCGCTTGCGATCGAGTCGCGAAGTTTTTCAGTGACGGTCGAGTTGCCTGACGCGGCAATCGCCACGAGTTCATCGATCGCGCGGCGTTGAACGCTTTTGCGCGCGTCGCCAAGTTCCCGCATCAATTTCTCGATGGCGGCGGTGTCGGTTTGTTTTAACATTGGGTGCAGGGGTCACCCCTGCCTTTCAATTCACACCCGCGATCAGGCGCACCAGATTGGACAGTTCGCCCGCGCCGAGAAAGAAATTGCTGTTGTTGTTTTCATTGTCGCCAAACGTCTTGGCGACCGCATCCGAGATCGATGCCAGGTCGAGCGGGCGGCCGCGAAGTTCGCCTTCGAGTTCGGCGATAGCCGGCGAATTGGCGATAAAATCCCCGCTCAGCCGCGCGGCCTCGATGGTGCCGTCGGCTTTGAGCGCGACCGCAGCCTCGATGGCGCCGAGTTGCGATGCAATTCGATTCCTGAGCGTCAGCGTTTGCTTTGCGGCTGGTCCGTGTATCCAGTTCGAGTCGGCGAGAGCATCCCCTCGATGCTGCGCATCGGCAGATTCGATCGCGGTCAACTTGCGGCGTCGAGTCTCACCGAGCGAACTCCCGTAGCCGGACGCGATCGCGCCGGCGAGCTCGTCGAAAGAGACGTCGCGAGCAAGCTCGCGCACCACCTTGGTGGCGGACGCAGCGTCATACATGCGGCATGAAAGCGCGCCGTCGGGGTCGATGCGTTCCAAATCGTGGACGAGTTCTTCCATCCCGCGATTGTGCGCGATTGCCGCCTCGAAAAGCGTCGCGCCCGAGGCGTCAGCCTCGAAAGTGCACATGGCAATCTCGCGCTGCTCGAAGGTTATCGCGTCGCGGCCGGGGTAGAAACAATCGATTCCAAGCGCGCGCAGGCCGGTCAGGATGCCGCGCGCGTAACGATTTATGACCTGCTCGGGTCTCAGGTTTCTCAGTCGCGCGGTGTCTTCACTGAGCAGTGCGGTGCGCGCCGGAAGAATTGGAAGAATTAGTGCGACCCCGAGCCATCCATTGCCCGCGCCGACGACGCGACCACCGGTCAGACGCCGTATCACGTTGATTCCGTCGCGCTCGGGCGCTCCGCCAAATAAATGATAGCGGCCGATTGAGATGGAGCGGCCTGGCGACGCGTAGATGAGCAGGACCGGCGGTGTATCGCGCGTGGCGATGGCGTCGAGGAAGTGGAGCTCGAGGCCGACGAGATCATCGGGAGCCAGCGCGGGCGCGAGGATAACGTCGAGGCCGGGCATGAGTCGATCGTATCCGCGCGGATTGGGCCGGGGAAGGCGGAGTCTAGATTCGAATGCTGAGACGCGGCTTGCCTCGGATTTTGCTCCGAGTATAGTGTCCGCATCGAGAGAATAGGGGTTGCCGCCCCAGGCGTTTTTTTTCGTTTCGACTGCATCGTTGCTTCAATACCGACTAACCGGCTGCCCCAAGGGAGAACATTATGAGTGAAATTACTGGAGCAGAGCTTCTTCTGCGATGTCTCGTCGGCGAGGGAATCAAGTTCGTGTTTGGACTCCCGTGTCCGGAGGTCGATCCGCTGCTCGCCAAGTTGGAGCAGTACAAAGTGCGATTCGTGCCCGTTCGCCACGAGGCTGCTGCCGTCCACATGGCGGAAGGGCTGTACAAGACGACCGGCCAGGTGGCCGCGGTGCTTGGCAACCCCGGTCCCGGGTCTGCGAATCTGATCCCCGGCGTGATCACGGCGCGCCACGAGGGCGTACCGGTCGTCGTCATCACCGCGCAGCATCGCCTGGGGATCGTTTATCCGTCGTCACCTGCGACGTTCCAGGGTCAGGATCAGCTCGAAGTCTTCAAGCCGGTGGTCAAATGGAGCGGTCCGATTCTGTCGTGGGAGCGCATCCCCGAAGTGATGAGGATTGCCTTTCGCGAAATGTGGATCGGGAGGCCGGGTCCGGTTCATATCGAGATACCGGCGCCTGTGATGTACGCGATGGGTGACGACGCAAAGATCCGGCTGCTGACGCCGGACCAGTACCGGGCAGCGGGTCCGCGGCCCTCGGAAGCGCAGCTCGAGGAGGCGGCTCGGATGCTCGCCGGCGCCAAACGGCCGATTGTGATCTCGGGCGGCGGAGTAGATCGCGCCGGAGCGAACGAAGCGGTCCTGGCGGTAGTCGAGCTGCTCAAGTGTCCCGTCATCGGTACGATAGCCGGGCGGTCATCGGTGCCGATCGATCATCCGAACTTCCTGAACGGCTACGGCCCTGGTGCGGACCTCGCGCGCCACGAGTCAGACGTCATCCTGGTCGCGGGCTCCAGGATGGGTAACCTTGACATCCCTTACGACAAGTACTGGGGCGATCCCGCCAATCAGAAGCTCATCCAGGTAGATATCGATCAGCGCAACATGGGCGTCACGCGTCCGCTTGCGCTCGGGATCGTTTCCGACGCGAAAAGCGCGCTCGAGGGCCTGTTGCGCATCCTCAAGACGGAGCGAGCCCGGCCAAGGGGCGGCGAGGACGCGCAGCGGTATCGAGAGATTTCTCGCAAATGGTTCGAGGAGCGATTCGCATCGGTCGCGGCCTGGCGCGGACCCGGGATTCATCCGGCGCAGGCGATGCAAACAATCGGCAAGGTCTTCGGCCCGGACAGCATCTACGTCGCCGACGGCGGCAACACTTCGTTGTGGGCGGCCTGGTTTTTGCCATCGACCAAGCCGCGGTCGTACCTGAACATTCTTGAACTAGGCATGCTTGGCACGGGAATCCCTTCTGCCATTGGAGCGAAACTTGGCAACCCCGCGCGCGAGGTGGTGTGCGTGACCGGCGACGGAGCTGCGGGGTTCAACTTCATGGAGATGCAATCGGCTGCGCGCGAAGGCCTGAAGGTCAGGGCCGTGGTGTTCGCCGAAGGTTCATGGACGATGGAGGAGCCGAATGAACGGATGCTCTTCGGACGGACGTTCGGCACCGAGATGGGGACAGTGCGATGGGACCGGGTCGCCGAGGGCCTGGGCTGCCAACCGTTTTACGTCGATCGCATCGAAGACCTCGAAGCGGCGCTGAAGGGCGCGAAGGCATCGAACGGGCCGGCAGTCGTTTGCCTGAAGACCAATCGCGATGCCAACCTCGCGATCCCTATGGAGCTCGGCATTCGCTTCGCCGAGGTGTACCAGGGTCCAATGGGATGATGCGGCCGACGGGTTAATCTCGTTTGCCAAACTGATCCGCGATGCTGCGAGAACGGATAAGTTATAGTGCACTTAGGTAAAAGGAGAACCGGAGTAACGGATTGCGGTTGACAAAACCAACCAATCCGCTGGCAAAAATGAAACTTTCAAATTTCCCGATAATGCTCGCGATCCTGTTCGCGCTTTCGATTCTCTCGATCGCACCGCTCTCCACGCCGGCGTGGTGCGCCGATTCAGCCGCGATAGCCAGGGTGCTTGCTTCGCCAGCCGCGGCGGATGTCGGCACGAGCACCAAGTGCGCCTTCTGCGGCATGAAGCTTTATGTGAAGAGCGACACGCCCGCCGCCGAGTATGCGGGCAAGCATTACTACTTCTGCGACAAATCGGAGCGCGACTCGTTCATCGCGCATCCCGAGAAGTACCTGCATAAGGTCGCAGACAAATGACCGGCGCTCTTCTGTCACTTCGAGATCGACGAGATCAATAGGCAGAAAGCGCGCGACCTTGGCCGGTTTGATCTGGATTTCGTGCGTCAGGCATGGTTGGGTTCCTCCGCGCCTGCGCTCCGCTATTGGACGGGTCTACGCGAGTAATAAATTAACGTAGCGCATCTTGACGTAGGCCTCTATCTTCTGCCATGTTCGCCTGACCGAGGCTCTATGCTTCTCAGGCTCGCCATGATTGTCAGCGATTCGCATCTTCGCGCCGAGCGCTTTGGTTGACCGAGATGCGGTTGTTCTATTTGCGAGGCTTGAGCGTTGGTGGGCGGATTTGGTGATAGGCGGAGAGCAACAAAGAACTGCAGGCGGAGCTAAAGATTGACCACCGGGTTTGAAATAGCGCTCACGCCGTTGTCTGCGTTTATCGTCGCGGCGGCGATGATGCCGGTGGCAAAAGCGGCAGGCGTTCGCTTTGGGATCACTGCACAACCTTCGAGCGACCGCCCGCATGCCAAGCCGACGGCGTTGCTGGGAGGCTTGGCTGTGATGGCGGGCTTAATAGCCGCGATCGGATTCGTCGGCGTCCTGTCAGGATTGCCGTACCATAGTCTGCCCTGGCTCGCGGGGTTTGCGGTCGCGATGTGCCTGGTGGGGTTGCTCGACGACATCGTCGAACTGCGGCCGCGATATAAACTGATATTGGAACTGGCTGCGATCTGTATCCTCGGAGGGTGGGGGCCCCAGCTCGACCTCCTTCCCTACCAGCCGCTCAACATCGCGCTCACGATTTTCTGGCTGATCACGGCGACCAACGCGTTCAACTTAATCGACGGGATCGACGGCCTTGCGGCGGGAGTCGGAATTGTCGCGGCGTTGAGTATCGCGACCGTCGCGGGGTTGCATCAGCACGAGGGAACGATGGTCGTGGGGCTGGCGCTGGCCGGTGCGCTGGCGGGATTCATGGTTTTCAACTTTCCGCCCGCGTCGATTTTTATGGGTGACGAAGGCGCGCTGGCGGTCGGGCTCGTGCTGGGAGTGCTGTCGATTCAAGCCAGTCGCTATGGCGAGGGTTCTCTGCCGGCGCGCCTGGCGATGCCATTGCTGGCGCTGATGGTTCCGCTGCTCGACATCGTGACGGTGACGGTGACAAGGCTGGCGACGGGAAATCCGATATCGAAGCGCGGCCTCGACCATTCGCATCATCGGCTGACGCGGCTTGGCCTGTCGACCCGGAGCGCGGCAGCGACGTTGATCGGCCTGCAGGCGATAGCGGGCGGTTGCGCGATCGCGCTGACCGTAGTTCCGGGTTACGACGCGGTGCTGCTGCTGCCGTTCATGGTGCTGTTCTTTGCGCTGGTGGCATTGTTCCTGATGGATCGATCGTTCGCCGGGGAGTCTCCGGGTCAAATCGAACACCTGCCCGCGATCGCGCGCATTATCCTGAGCTTCGGGTACAAGCGTCGATTCGTGGAGTTGATTCTGGATGTGGCGCTGGTGGCGGCGGCGTATTTTGGCGCGATGATGCTGCGATTCGACTTCGACCTGAGCATCGCGCAGGTGGACCAAATGCTGATCGGCCTGCCGTGGGTTGTGATGATCGGTTGCGGCGCGTTTTTGGTGGCAGGCGTTTATCGCGGGATATGGCGCTACACGGGACTGGCGGAGGGTGTGCGCTTTGTGCTGGCGGCGATGATAGCGGGGCTCACCGTGAAGCTGGCGTCGGCGCTACTGCCGATAACCATTTCGCGCGCGGCGCTGGTGGTCTTCGTAATTTTGCTGTTCAATTTCCTGGTCGCAACGCGCTGGTCATTCCATGTTTTCCAGCGGATCGGGCGGTTCCTTGCGCATTCGGCAAGGCGCCTGGTGATCGTAGGGGCAGACGCGCGCGGCGCGGCGGCGGTTCAACACCTGCACTCGACGATCGGAGCGGGTGCGGAACTGCTGGGACTGTTGGACGACGACAGTTTCAAGCACGGCAAGCTGTTCCACGGCTATCCGGTGCTGGGGTCGCTCGATAATCTAGGCGCGATCATGGCGCGAACGCCGTTCGACGAAATCGTTGTTGCGCAGGAGACGCTCTCTGCCACGCAACTGGCGGCGCTCGAGTCGTTCACGCTGAGTCATCGGGTAACGCTTCGGCGCTTCTGGCTCGGCGTAACCGACATGAGCGCGCCCGCGATTTCAGGTCGCCAGCTCACGACCGCCTGAATCCGGCGAAGCCGGGAGTTTGCCAAACCGGGTGAGTGCGTGGGCGAGCGGACTCAGGATAGTCGAAGATTTTCCCGCGGTGGGGATCGGACTGGGGACGTGGCCCGAGCTATTCACGCGATACCGCGCGCGGCCGTGGTCGGACCTGTACTTTTCACAGACCCACAACGACTATCTGCAACTGATCGCGGAGACCGGGGATGATCGGGCTGGCGCTGGCGGCGTGGTTTATCCTGCGTGCAGGCAGCTTCATCTATCGCTGGTTCGCGGATTTGCTGGGAACAATCGTACCCGTCCAGGCGGCGCTGGTGGCGGCGCTGGCGATCATGTGCGTGGTCGAGTGTTTCGATTTCGATCTGCAGATTCCAGCGATCGCTTTTTTCTTTGCGATGATTCTCGGCCTCGCCGTCAGGGTCTCGTGGTCGTCGAGCATCCACGACGATGCTGACGAATACGAGAAACCGCGCGGCGTGGTTGCGCGAATTTGGGCGTCGATAGCGGCGCTCGGGCTGCTGGTGGCGACGTTCGTGCAACCCTCGATTGCGTATCCGTACAATCTGGAGACGCCTGGTTCGGTCGCGCAGGCTGGCGCGCAAACGCCCTAAGGAGGAGATTGACTATCCGGGCCGAGGAGAAGGTCGGATGGCGAAAGACAACAGCTCGAATGCAGCCCACCTGCTTGTGCGATGCCTCGAGAATGAGGGCGTGAAATACGTGTTTGGCATCCCCGGCGAAGAAAACATCTACTTCGTCGACGCACTGAACTTTTCATCAATTCGCTTCATCCTGGTACGTCATGAGCAAGGGGCCGCGTTCATGGCAGACATGTATGGGCGCCTGACCGGCCGCGCGGGCGTGTGCATCGCGACGCTGGGACCGGGCGCGATCAACCTGTTACTCGGTGTCGCCGACGCGCAAACCGACAGCGCTCCGCTGGTGGCGATTTCGGCGCAAGTCGCTCTGTCCCGAATCTACAAAGAGTCGCATCAGGCCGTGGACCTGGTGGCGATGTTCCGTCCGGTGACCAAATGGGCCGAAACCGTATTAAGATCCGAAGCAATTCCAGAGATGGTCCGCAAGGCGTTCAAGCTCGCGCAGACTGAGCGGCCCGGCGCGGTCTATCTGGCTGTGCCGGAGGATGTCGAGAAACTTCCGATCCGTCGTGACGCCGCGCCGCTCCCGGTCAACGTGGTGTACGACACGGCTCCGTCGGCGGGCCAAATCAGGCGCGCGGCGGAGGTGCTCAAGGGCGCCACAGCGCCGATCGTACTCGCCGGGCACGGGGCGGCGCGCAACGATGCGGGCGATGCGCTTGTGCGATTCGCGGAAAGGCTCAGCGTCCCGGTGGCCACCACCTTCATGGGGAAAGGCGTGTTTCCCGACGATCATCCCAACGCCCTGGGCGCGCTCGGCTTCATGAGCCACGACTATGTAAATTTCGGCTTCGACCGTGCCGATGTGATCATCTGCGTGGGTTACGACCTGCAGGAGTACGCGCCCGAGAAGTTCAATCCCGACGCAGTTAAGAAGATTATTCACATTCATCGCTATCCCGCCGAGGTCGATGCTTACTATCACGTTGCGGTCGGAATCGAGGGAAACATCTCGCAATCCCTCGACGCGCTCGCCAGTGCGTGTGAGGAGTCGAGCGGCGCATCCGCGGCCGTCGCCAGGATCCGCTCGCTGTTGCGCAACGAGATTGACCGCGGCGCGAGCGATAATTCGTTCCCGGTACGGCCGCGCCGGCTGGTAGCGGATATCCGCCGCGCGATGGGTCGACAGGATATCGTGCTGGTGGATACAGGTGCGGTGAAAATGTGGATGGCGCGCCTCTACCCGACCTACGCCGCGAACACGTGCCTGGTCTCGAACGGACTCGCTACCATGGGCTTTGCGGTGCCCGGCGCCATCGCAGCCAAGCTTGCGTACCCGGACCGCAAAGTGCTCGCGGTGACCGGAGATGGCGGGTTCCTGATGAATTCGCAAGAGCTGGAAACTGCGGTGCGCGAGAAGATCCCGTTTGTCGTGCTTGTGTGGGAGGATGGCGCGTATGGGCTGATCAAGTGGAAGATGGGTCTGGAGTTCGGGCGTGACTCCAATTGCGACTTCGACAACCCCGATTTTGTGGCCTACGCCGAGAGCCTGGGCGTGAAGGGGTTCCGCGTCAATGCCGCCGCCGAACTCCTGCCTACCCTAAAGCGCGCACTGGCCGGTGATTCCGTGTCGCTCGTGGTTTGCCAGGTTGATTACTCGCAAAACCTCGCGCTGACCAAAATGCTCGGCGAGATCACCGACCCTCTCTGAACGACGACTTGCCCCTGTTGGTCGATCACTTTATTCGGCAAGCGAATCATGATCATCGCCGGAAGATCGAGGGAATCGATCACGAGTGATCCCAAGTCCTTAAGCTAAGTATCCTTACCGCATCCTTCCGCGTCTGGGTGTGAAGATACTCTACCTCAATCCTGCCGCGCAGTTTGGCGGCACCGAGCGCAGCTTGCTTGATGTCATGACCGAGGTGCGCGCGCTCCGTCCCCATTGGGGATTGTCGCTGATAGCGGGAGAGGACGGGCCGTTGCTCGAAGCCGCGCGCGAAATCGGAGTCGCGAGCAGGGCAATCGAGTATCCGTCGGCGTTGGCGCGATTTGGCGATTCGGCCGCCGCAAACTCGCCCGGCGGTGCAACGTGGGAATCGACAGCGAAGTTTGTCGCGGGACTTGGCCGTGCGGGAATCGCGGCGCTTTCGCATGTGCCCACGTTGCGGTCGGCGATTCGCGCTGATCGTCCCGACCTCGTGCATTCCAACGGATTCAAAGCGCACATCCTGGCCGCATGGGCTGCCCCCGATTCTATCCCCGTCATATGGCACGTACTCGACTACGTGGGACAGCGGCCGGCAATGTCGCGCATTCTGGCGATGCATTCGCGCCGATGCGCGGTCGCGCTGACCAATTCACGCCGCGTCGCGGACGACCTGCGGGCCGCGTGCCCGGGAATTTCCAGAACTGTGCCGGTTCACAACGGGATCGACCTTGAAAACTTCAATCCGGTCGGCGCGACTGCGGACCTGGACGAAATCGCCGGGATGACACAGCTGAAAAACGCGGTCGTGCGAGTGGGGATGGTCGCGACGATGGCGTAATGGAAGGGGCACGAGATTTTTCTTCGCGCGCTCTCGATGCTCCCGCGGGGTTCGCGGGTGCGCGGATACGTCATCGGCGGCAGCCTTTACCGCACCCGCGGGAGCGAAGCGAGCCTGGAGCAATTGCGGCTTATCGCCGATGGACTCTCGCTCAATGGCAACGTCGGCTTCACCGGCTTCATCGACGATCCGGCCGCAGCGATTCGCGCGCTTGATATCGTCGTCCATGCCAGCACCCGTCCCGAACCATTCGGGCGTGTGATCGCAGAATCGATGGCGTGTGGAAAGGCGGTGATCGTGGCCGCCGCGGCCGGCGCGCTGGAAATCGTGACCTCCGGGGATGACGCTATCGCGGTCGCGCCGGGTGACGTTGCGGCGCTGGCCGATTCGATCCGTCAACTATCCTGTGCCGATCCGCTAAGGTCGCGACTGGGCGCGGCCGCGCGCAAAACCGCGCAGGATCGCTTCGATCGCGCGCGCATGGCGCGCGAACTGATACCGATTTACGAAGCGCTCGATGCGGCGCGGAACTGAACCGATGCGAGTGCTGCATATCAACGCCGGCAACATGTTCGGAGGCGTCGAGACCTTCCTGGCGACGCTGGCGCGAAGCCGCGGGCTTACACCCGGCGTCGAACCCGAGTTCGCCGTCTGCTTCAACTGAGAGCTGAGTTACGATGATCACGGCTCGCAGACCCTGGTATAAGTGACTGAGACCCGCTCCTACAGCGGCGGTACATACCGCGGCACCAGTTGCCATCGGCGCGACGAGCCAAGCCGATGCTAGTGCTTCAATCGATTGAAGGATGATTCCCCGGAAGATAAGTTCCTCCAAAAATCCGCCGAGGACCCAAGCCACTACGATCCCAATCAAGAGTTTGCTCCCGGATTGCTGCAGCGCGCGAAACGCGTCCAGGGTTGGTGGCTTATCAACCCATCGTGTCGCCAGCCTGTCCGCTAATGGGCTATAGGCCAGTATTAACGCCAGCCATGCTACGGCAAATCCAATTGTCGAGAGCCATGATACGGAGGTACTGAGTCCGAGCGAGGCGAGTATTTGAACCACTATTGCGGAGGTTATGGCATCAGTCTCTACGATAGGACAGCAACCGTAGGTCATCCGCGTTTGCGGCGCCGAAGGACGACGAAGCTGACCAAGACCTCAGCGGCCGGTGAATTTCGGCTCGCGGCGGTGCAAGAACGAATCCAGCCCTTCTCGACGGTCCCGGCTTATCTCCTGTGGATGGGTGAACAGGATATATTCTCGTTCATCGACACGGACTTTGTTGTCGGTCGTCTTGTAGTGCCCGTACTTGACCGCCTTGATGTAGAGTGGCGGAACCTTTTTCAACAGCTCAGCCCATCGGACCGCCTCGTCCATCAGGTGCTCATCCGCAACGACCTTGTTGACCAGCCCGACCTCATAGGCGCGCTGCGCGTGCATGATCTGCCCGCCGCTCCACGCCAGCAGCATGAACTCGAGGCTTACCTTGAAGGGCATGTACGGCAGATACTCCATCGGTGGCAGGGGAGTGCCAATCCGTGCTTCCGGAAAACCCATCAGCATGCTCTCGCCGGCGATCGTAATGTCGCAGCCGCGAACGGCGAGTGCATAGCCGGCGCCGAGCGTGTAGCCCTTGATCGCGCCGACGATCGGCTTGAACACGGTGATGCCGTTTTGCGGATAGCCTTGATGGACCTGAAATGGAACTTCGCGATCGATCGCACCGGGGCTCACGTCCGCGCCGGCGCAGAAGTGCTTGCCAGCGCCCGTGAGGACGGCGACCCTGGCGGCAGGGTCGGCCTCGAACCGGGTCCAGGTCTTGCACAAGGCGTCGCTGAGCGCGCCGTTGAGCGCGTTGAGCTTTTCCGGCCGATTCAACGTGATGAAGGCGATTTCATCCCTGACCTCATAGAGCAGGACATTGTCTGACTTCGCCGCCTTTGGCTTGGCGTTGCGCTTTTCCTGCGGCCTTAACACACGAGCCATGACGTCTCTCCCGTGATTGGTCACGCGGGCTGAGCGCCCGCATGGGCCGACTCCGCGATCGCGTCCGCCGGAGTGGTGTAAACCGGAATTTCCATTTTGAATCCTGATTCGGACTAGCACCGGCAGCACGCGGTTTGCAAACGGGAAGTTCGAGCCCGCTCGCATCTAAACCCGCATCCATCAGGGCTTTTCTCGCATTTTATCAAATTGGCAGTTCGCCTAGAAAACGGAAATCCGGGCTAAGTGCCGTCCTTAGTTGGCGGCGAGTTATGAGCGTTTTGACCTCGATGGTCGGAATGATGCCGCGCTCGTGGATCAAGGCGGTGTCGAGCGCCTCGTGGAAATATCCTGCGGTTCGACGGACGTTCGAATGGTCGGCCAAGCGGATCGGGGAGCAGCAGGGGACGATTCGGCAGGGGATCGGCAAAGGATTGCTCTTCAATCCCGGCGGCTCGAATGCAGGGTACATCCTGGGTGGTCGAAGGCGCCGAAGCCGACGTGATTGCCGGAGGGCATGAAACGCTGATGCGTGACAGGCCGATCCTGATGATCGAGCTGCATGGCACCACTGCGGAAGTCGCGTCGGCGCTCGAGGCAATTGGTTATCGCGCGAGCGTGCTCGGCAGGAGCGGATCGATTTTTCAAGTGCCATGGGACTCGTACGTGATCGCGACGCCGGCGGAACGCGCGGATTTGGATGAGTGTATCGGCACGCTTTCGATGCGACGGTAGAAAGCCGTTGAATCGCCGCATTCGCATTCTGACCATTGGCCATTCCTACGTGGTCGCGGAAAACCGCGCGCTGGTTCGAGAGGTCGCGCGCTACCCCGAGCTTGACGTGACCGTGGCCGCACCCGCGGTCTTCCGCAGCGGACTCGGCCCAATCGAGTTGCAACCGGAACCGCCAGCGCTGAAATCCAACCTCAAGCTGAAAGCTCTCGGCGCGCGGTTTACATAGTGGACGCAAGTATTCGCCTACGATCGCCGCGGTCTTGCGATGCTGATCGAAGAGGGCGGCTTCGACGTCGTGCACGCGTGGGAGGAGCCGTACATCTACGCGGGCTATCAAATCGCGCGGGCGATGGCGAATTCGGACGCGGCGTTCTGCTTTCGCACCGCGCAGAACATCGACAAGCGCTACCCGTTTCCGTTTTCTCATTTCGAACGCGCCGTGCGCGAACGGGCACAAGGGTGGATTGCAGGCGGCAATCTTGTGTTCGAATCGATGATCAGGCGCGGTTATCCCAAAGAGCGCGGACGAATGATGACGCTGGTCGTCGATCTCGACGCGTTCAGGCCGCTTGCACCGGAGCGCAAGCAAACGGTCGCGCGCGATATCGGTTTGCGTCCCCCGATTGTCGCCTATGTCGGCAGACTGACCCACGCGAAGGGAATCGATCTAATGATGCGCGCGATGGAGGCAGTCGGCGGCTCGACGCCGTGGAGCTTGCTGGTCATGGGGGGAGGTCCGATGGAAGGCAATCTTCGCCGATCGTGATCACCTGGCACAGCGACGTAGCGCGCCAGCAGCGATTGGCCCGCCTGTATCAGCCGCTGGAACGAATCCTGCTCGAGCGATGCTCGGCGATTGTCGCAACCTCACCGGCTTACATCGCCGGCTCGCCGGTGCTGCGCATGCACGCCAACCGGTGGCATTTGATTCCCTACGGAATCGACGCCGGGCAATTCGACGACGATCGTGTTGACCAGTCCATGGCCGAGAAGCTGCGCCAGCGCTTCGGACCGAGGATGATTCTGTCAGTGGGACGCCTGGTCTATTACAAGGGAATAAAGTTTCTTATCCAGGCGATGGCGTGTGGCAGACCGGTGGTAAACACGCAGATTGATTCGGGCGTTCCGTACGCATCGCTCGACGGCGTCAGCGGTTTTACGGTGCAGCCCAAGAGTTCCGATGCAATGGCGACCGCACTCAACCGGTTGTTGGACAACCCCGAGCTGCGCATGCGGATTGGGCGCGCCGCGCGCGAGCGCGCCGTCGCTGAATTCGGAATCCGTGAAATGGCCGCGCGAACGCTCGAGCTCTATCGCAGCGTGCTTTTTACGGATAATCGCAACCGGATTCGCGGTGACGCGGCGCCGCTTCAGAGCGATCATTGCGCGGCTAATAAAGATGGGCACGCGGCATTCCGCCATACGGAGGCAGGAACTTAATGCAGGGGCGAAGCCAAATGAAATTTTCGAGGATTGCTTCGCTGTTCACGCTGGCGATGCTGACGATTGCGACGGCGGTTCCGGCCGCCCACGCGCTCAAAATACCGTCGGCACGATCGCGCAAATTCAGGGAGCGGCGCAAATCCAACGCAACGGCGGGACAATCGCAGCCGCGCAGAACATGGCCGTCATGCTGCACGATAAGATTGTAACCGAGCCGAACGCATCGCTGACGATCGGCCTGATCGATAACAGTTCCCTACAATTGGGCGCATCGGCAACCCTCACGATAGATGAGAGCGTGCTGGTGAACGGAGTCGGTGCACCGAGCAAGGTCGGACTGCTCGGCGGCCGGCTGCGCTCGATAATCGTCGGCGCGATGCGCGGCAGTTCGCCGACGTTTGAAGTTCACACACCCAACGCCATCCGAGCGGTTCGAGGAACCGATTGGACTGAAAATTACGGCGAACAGCCGCGCCAAGGATACCCGGATTGCCGTCAGTTCACTGACGTCGACGTCCAGGACGGCACGGTGCAGGTCTGCAATACTGCTACTCTCCCCGAATGCCAGGACGTCCACGCCGGTCATCACACCACGGTCGCATGCGGCGGATTCTTCGCCGGCGGTGCGAGCGGCTTGGGCGCCTTCGGTGCGACAGCGCTCGGAGCAGGCTTGGCGGGCGGCGTCGGTGCGGGTATCGCGGCTGGGGCTGGGGCTGGAGCGTTTAGCAGCCCTGACAACAGGCAGCAGCCACCACATCATCCGGTCTCCCCGATTGAATGATTGTCCCTCGGGCGCGAAATTTGATCTGACTTGGCAGTTACGGCGCGCTGCCGGATGCTGCTGCGGATGGGCCGACCGTTAGCGGGAACGTGCCGCCATTGGCGAGAAATACGATCAGTGCAACCGAGAAAATTATGAATCCCGGACTTGATCTCAGCGCGCCTTCGATCGAGCCATGTCGAAAGATCGTTTGCAGGAGCGCGAATCCGAGCGTCGCGAAGGGGATTCAGTATTTGCCGGATGGCGCCGGCATCGTCGAAGGCGACGCCGCCGCTACGGGCGTAGCCTCGCCAAGCGGGGTATTTTGAGGCGCGGGTGTCCCCGGCGCTCCGACCGGAGCCATCGCTTCGTGACCGTATTTCATCGCCCCGAGAGGACGTCCGCTCAGGTTCGCAGTCGCTGGCGCCGGGCTCACGACGAGCGCCTCCGCCACGCCTTCACTTTCGAACGGGCGGCACACGTCCAGTAGCGCCGGCTCAACGACGTGACCGATGTAGACCTCCGGGGCATCGACGCGAATCTTGCTGGCCAGAATGACTCCGCATTCGGCGCGAAGATCGTAAAGTCCCGGCGGCAGATCCGCGGTGAACGAGCCGTCGGGCTCGGTCGGCGCGATGTAGATATCGCTGGTGACGCGGTTCTCGTAATGAAGCCAGCGTTGCGCTGCCGGTCTGCCGTTCCGGTACGACATCAAACCGCTCACGCTAGCTGCGCCCGCAATCCGCGCCCCGGCAGCCAGACCCGCGGCGACTGCAACCGATAGAGCTGCCGCCGCGAAACGAAGCTTGCGGCCCGACTTGCGATTGGAAATGTTCATCACAACGACTCCATGGCAATGTGTCTTGCGCCGGATGAATTGTAGCCGCTGCTGCTAGGCGCTTTTCTTGACCTTGCCGCCGCGGATACATCGCGTGCAGACCAGGATTCGCCGCACGTTGCCGTTAATCTCGGCGCGCACTTCCTGCAGGTTGGGATTCCAGCGCCGCTTGGTCTTGTTGTTGGCGTGGCTGACGTTGTTGCCGACTGACGGCTGCTTCTTGCAGTATGCGCAATGTCTCATGAGTCTTCCGTTCGAACCTGGATAATCCTGCTAGGGTAGCCCGACGTGCGGCCGCGTGAAAGAGGGTGAATACTTCGCCTTGAGCAGCGCCCCGCCGACCGCTTCTCCCGTCAGTACCGCGCCCGCATCGCATCCGCACTTGAGGCTCATCAGCCACGCGCTGCGCCCGAGCGCGCCCGCATAGCTGTCGAGCTGATCCTTGAGCCCCTTGGGCGCGTCCTTGTCCTCGACGGTCAGGTCCCTGGCGCTAACGATCACTTCGTTGGGGATCGAGCCGGTCTGCTCGCTGAAGAGCTGCTTGATCATCGCGACGAACGCCTGGTGATCGAGCGCGGGCACGTCGCTCCGGATGACGCCGTCGTAAATCGATTCGGCGTGACGATCGGGCACGCCCGCAAGCACCCGCCGAATCGAATCCGCGCGCGAGCTCTCGGCCGACGGCGCCTTCTCATAGTCGGCCAGCATCGTGCGCGCCTCGCCTGCGTTCCCGCCCGCCATCGCTCCGAGCGTGCGTCCCAGCAGCGCATTGGCCGCACTGCGTCGCAACTGACCCTGCGCGTTCGCGATCATCCGCTGAACTTCGGGGTTGTTGATTCCCGCCGATTTGAAGACCAGCATCGCGTCCTCGCCGTCGCCGCGATCGAGCAGATTTTTCGCCGTGTCGAGCGGGTTGAGCGGACCGGTGTCGCGAATCGACGCGGTCTGCAGATAGAGCTTGGTCGCCGCGACCAGCTTCGCCTCGACGCGCGTCTGCACCGCCTCGAACGCCTGCCATTGATCGCTCGAAATGAGTTTCTTGCCGGTGGCGCGCTCGGCGAACAACTGCGCCGGCATCGCCAGAATAGCGGCGGCGCCGCCTATCACCGGCTCGCTGTCGGTAAAGGTGAAGCGATGGCGGTCCTCGGCCAGTGTGGAAAGATTAAGCGTCCAGATTTCGTAAGCGCCGGTGAATCGCGCTTCGTTCGAGTCGCGTTGCGATTGAAAGGACTCGGTCGGCAGGCTCACCACCATCACCGCGTCGAGCCGATCGTCCGCTTCGCCTGCGACGGATCTCTTGACGCAGGCATCGATTCCGCCCGGCGGCTGAATCGGCACCACCTTCACGTTCGGCAGCGCGCCGACAATGCTGTCGATATCGGCTTCGGTCTGAGGCGAGATCGGTCCAATCACGCCGACCCCGATCTTGATCGGCGCCGCAATCGCGCCTGCTGCGGCTGCGGCCACAATGATTGCCGCACCGAGCAGCATTGCCGTAATTTTTCTCATCGCTAGAGTGCTCCGGCGAGTTCGCCGGGCCGAGAGCTTTTCAAAACCCGCCGCGATCTTCAACCCGTGCAATAGCCATCCCCAGGTTTTGACGCCGGATCGGCGAGTTGCTTGAGTATCCGGTCCGAAAGCTACAATGTCTAGTCAGGTTGCGCCGGAGATTTCTTTGAACAAGGTCCGGCGCCGCGGACCCCGATGCCCGAGCACATAGTTCACATATTGCCCGAGCAAGTCGCCAGCCAGATTGCGGCGGGCGAAGTCGTCGAGCGGCCGGCCTCCGCGGTCAAGGAGCTCATCGAGAACTCGCTCGACGCGGGCGCTCGTTCGGTAAGCGTCGAGATCCTGGGCGGCGGCTCGGCGCTGATCGCCGTCGCCGACGACGGCTCCGGCATGACGCGCGCCGATGCGATCCTTTCGCTCCGGCGTCATGCGACTTCAAAGATTCGAAGCGCCGCCGACTTGAGCGCGATTCGCACGCTCGGGTTTCGCGGCGAGGCGCTCGCCTCGATCGCCAGCGTGTCCCATCTTCGGATGCAAACGCGTCGCGCCGCCGACGAACACGGCGTCGAGGTCGCAGCCGAGGCCGGCAACATCGAGGATACGCGGACGTGCGCGATGGCGGCGGGGACCCGAATCGAAGTCCGCCGGCTATTCTTCAACACTCCGGCGCGGCTCAAGTTCTTGAAGACGCTGGCGACCGAGCAGGGCGCCATCGCCGAGGCTTTTCAGCGCATCGCGCTTGCCAACCATCCCGTCGCGTTTCGCCTGACTGCCGACGGCCGCACGATCTTCGATTTGCCGCGCGCCAACTCGGCGCTCGAACGATTCCGCCAGGCGTTTGGTCCCAGGATCGCGTCCCGGATGCTTGCGTTCGACCTTGATCGCCCCGGGATTCGCGCGCGAGGGCTTGCGGCTACCAGCCAGGAGTCGTTCGCGACCGGCAGGATGATCTTCACGTTCGTCAACGGCCGCTCGGTTCGCGATCGAATGTTGATTCGCGCAATCGAGCAGGCCTACCAGACGCTGATCCCGCGCGGTCGCCATCCGGCAGCGTTGCTGTTCGTCGATATGCGGCACGAAGATGTTGACGTGAACGTGCATCCGATGAAGACCGAGGTGCGATTTCGCAATGGTGGCGCGGTTTTCGACGTTGTTTATCACGCGATTCGCGACCGATTGGCGGATCAGACGGAAAATGCGCCCGTCGCAACTTTAGTTGACACGTCGGCGGCGGGCTGCGAAGCGCCGGCGCCGTCCACCGATGACGCCGCGACGGGACTCATCACGACGGCGTCGATGGGCGAGGATGCTCGCGCCGGACAGTCGGCGAACGCGTCGGGCGATTCGGTTGCGAATCCGCGCGGCGACGCTCCCCTGCGGCTGGTGCCCGACGCGCCCAATCAGGCGGCGTTTCAGCGCCCGCTCAGCCTCGCGTACGATCGTGACGCGCGCAGCGGCGGCGGTGCGGCGCATCCCCCGGCGCCAATCCCAATATACTCGAGACTCAGGGTGATCGGACAAATTTTCGCGGGGTACATCGCGCTCGAGACCGAGGAGGGGTTGCTCCTGATCGATCAGCACGCGGCGCACGAGCGCGTTACATTCGAAAAGCTGCGCCGCGAACTTCGCGACGGCGGGATTCGCACGCAGGCGATGCTCGCGCCGGTGTCGGTCGAGCTGAATCCGGCGCGCGCGTCGCAGGTTCATGGCGCATTAAGCGAGCTTCGCGCGATGGGCTTTGATGTCGAGCCATTCGGGCCGACCACTCTGCTGCTCAAAGGTGCGCCGGCGGTGTTCGGGCCGGAAGGCGGCGCGAAACTGCTTGCCGACATGATCGAGAGCATGGGCGATGCCGGCTTTCGCGGCGGTGGCGAGGCCGCGTTCGAGAATTGGCTCAAGCAACTCGCGTGTCACGGCTCGGTTCGAGTCGGGCGAGTGCTCGAGCTGGCGGAAATCCATTCGCTGCTCGCCGAACTGGATCGCACCGAGTTCAAGACCAACTGCCCGCACGGGCGCCCGGTGCATATTCAGTTCGGACGCGGGCAAATCGAACGAATGTTTCGCCGATGAGTGGTTTGCCGGAAACAATGGCGGCGGGAATCGCAGCGCGGACGCATCCGGCGCGGATACCGGTCGGCTTTATCGTCGGGCCGACCGGAGCGGGCAAGTCTGCGCTCGCGATGGTGCTTGCGGAGCGCTTGAACTGCGAAATAATCAATGCCGACTCGCGGCAGTTCTATCGCGGGATGGATCTCGGCACGGCGAAACCGTCGGCGCAGGATCGTCGGCGCGTGCCGCATCATCTTATAGACGTGCGCAGTCCCGACGAGTCGCTCGACGTGGCGGAGTTCGCGCAAATTGCGGGTGCGGCTATCGAGGAGATCGCGGCACGGGGGCGAAATCCACTGGTCGTCGGCGGCAGCGGGCTCTATTTGCGCGTGATCCGCGGCGGAATCTTCAGCGGGCCGGCCGCGTCGGCGGAAATTCGAGACCGATTGGCGAAAATCGCGGCAGAGCGCGGCGTCGCGGAGCTGCATCGGGATTTGCGCGCGATCGATCCCGAGGCGGCGAATCGAATCGGCGTCAACGACCTGTACAGAATCGTACGCGCTATCGAAGTCTTTGAATTAACCGGCGAAAACATTTCGGCGCATCAGCGGCGCCATCGATTCGCCGACAATGGCTACGACACTTTGACGGTGGGTGTCGAAGTCGAACGGAAAAAACTCTACGAGGCGATCGACCGGCGCTTCGATGCGATGATCGCGGCCGGGCTGGTCAGGGAAGTGCGCGGGCTGATCGATGCGGGATACTCGCCGGAAAGGCCGCCGCTGAGTACGATTGGGTATAAGCAGATCGCGGCGCATCTGCGCGGCGAGATCGCGCTGGCCGATGCAATCGCGCAGGCCAAGCAGGAATCGCGGCGGCTGGCCAAGCGCCAAATCACATGGTTTCGCCGCGAGCCGGAGATCGTGTGGCTTGACCCGGAGCGCGGCGCTCAGGATGCTTTTGCATTGTTCGAGAAATTTTTTGAGATGCGCAGGCGTGAAGCAGATTGAAAGGCAATTCGAACGGAAATAAGGCGCGTGGCGCGAAAAGTCGCGCGATTGAGATCGCGACAGCCGAGGCGCCGGGGCCGGAGCCGCGCAGCGCGATCGAGCGGGTGCGCCTGGCGCGGCATCCCAATCGGCCGCAGACGCTCGATTACATCGACTTGCTGATGCGCGACTTTATCGAGATACATGGGGACCGGCGCTTCGCCGACGACGCTGCGATCGTGGCGGGGCTCGCCTATTTCGGACGCCGCGCGGTCGCCGTCGTGGGACATCAGCGGGGCCGCTCGACCACCGAGAGAATCAAGCGCAATTTCGGCAAGCCGCTGCCCGAGGGCTATCGCAAGGCGGCGCGCGTTTATGAGCTGGCAGAACGGTTTGGGCTGCCGATAATCACGTTGATCGACACGCAGGGCGGTGAGTCCGGGGTTGGCGCGGAGGAGCGCGGACAGATCGAGGCGATCGCGCGCAACCTCGAGCTGATGGCGCGGCTGACCGTCCCCACCGTCGCGTGCGTGATAGGCGAGGGCGGCTCGGGAGGCGCGCTGGCGCTCGGAGTGGCCAACGCGGTGCTGATGCAGGAGAACGCGTGCTACTCGGTGATCACGCCGGAAGGATGCGCGGCGATTTTGTGGCGTGCGGGGGGCGAGGAGAATGTTGCGGCGGCGGCTGCGGCGTTGAAGTTGTCGGCACCCGATTTGTTGGAGCTGGGATTGATCGACGAGATCGTGCCGGAGCCGGCCGGCGGAGCGCATACCGCGCCCGCCGAAGCGGCGCATCTGATCGGCGCGGCGCTCGCGCGGCATCTGGAGCGCCTGGTCAAGCTCAAGCCGGCCGAGTTGCGCCGGGCGCGCGAGCGCAAGTTCGCAGCGATGGGATCGCGGTATCTGACACGCAGCTGCGTCGAGAACGATCGCTCCGTCGATTAGCTATTCACTTAATTGAATGTGAAACCCACCGTGGGTTTGCAGGGGTGACCCCTGCACCCAATGTTAAAACAAATCGGCACCGCCGCGAGATGCGGCCCGAGGGCCTGTTAGAACTGTTTTTTGTCATCCTGAGCCCTTCGAGTACTCAGGGTAAACTCCGCTACCACTAGCCGAAGCCCTGAGTGCTGCCGAAGGGGAAGGATCTCGCGCGCAAGCGCGCACTGCCGGCGCCGGGCGCCGGAGCGCCCGTCGAGATTCTTCGCCGCAGCGGCTCAGAATGACACAAAAACGCAGAAGCGATTCACCTAGAGCCGCAGAGGGTTCCGTTGATGTCGCATTGGGGTTTGATGCCGCGATCGCGCTGCTGTTGGTCCAGTGCAAAGATCGCCTTGTTAGTTTTGCGGCTCGGCTCGCATTCGCATAGCTGGCTCGCGCAGCAACTACATTGAGCGGCAGTTTCGGCTTTGACTATTTCCGAAATGGCGCATCCCGCCAGCCCCGAGCATGCGGTGCTCAGCAAGTCCCTGTCGTTGCATTCGTCAGTGCATAGCGTCGCGTCGCAGGTGAAACCCGCCTGAGCCCCTTTCGGTTGCAGGCATGTGTGGTACTCGTCGCAGACCTTGGCGCAGTCAACGCCGCTGCCCGGCGGCAGTATCGTGGCGCCGGGCACATACAGCGGGCATCCGAGTCCGCCGGGCGCGTCCGGGATGCATGCCCCCGGACTGGGAACAGCGGCCGGAGTCGCTGCGCGCGCATTTGCGGAGACCGCGGGCGTGGCCGTTGGCGTCGCGCCGGGAGCATAAGCGGCCGACCATACGAGGTCATCGCCGAGCGTGCATGCCTGGTCGTTCTGGCCGACTTGGTAGATAGCACGTAGTTTGCAAGAGTTGACTATGAGTCAATGAATTCAGTGGAGTTGTCGCCATCCCGGAAGTGCGATTACATTCCGCTCTGAATCCGGAACCAAAACGGAGACACCCGATGAACTACGTGTTGGACCCCAGCTATATCGATCCGGCGATGGACTCCCGCTCCGCGACCTTCGAAAA
>Ga0097691_1000120_pt1 | contig 71173 bp, 58 predicted proteins | sample NGESurdeep072012_8_FD_72858 | JGI IMG/M metagenome (GOLD analysis project Ga0097691, IMG submission 72858) | Arctic peat soil microbial communities from Barrow, Alaska - NGEE Surface sample 210-1 deep-072012 | ecosystem: Environmental > Terrestrial > Soil > Wetlands > Peat ...
CCGGTCCCAGCACCAGCGCGACGGGTGGAACCGCCCTCGCCCAGCAGCCAATCGTCCTGTCGCAGGACCAGTTCGGCCACGTGCGCAGCGGCGACTCGATCCTCCTCTCGTCGGTTCCCGCGACCGGTGGGTTCTCCTGCACGGCGAACCCCGTGTCGACGAACGGCTCCGGCCTCGCCAGCTTCGTCGGTGATGCCTGCATGTTCACGACGCAGGGCTCGTACGTCATCCGCGCATCGGTGACAGGCGGCACATCGGCGAACAGCGCGACGATCACCGTGGCTGCCGCGCCCGCGACCAAGCTCGTCTTCCTCACCCAGCCCGGCAATGGGATCCCATCTGCCGCCCTCTCGCCGCAACCGGTCGTCGCGATCCAGGACGCCTTCGGGAACACCGTGACGTCGGCGTCGGCGACGATCAGCCTGACCAGGAGCGGGCCCGACCTCGGAGGGCCCGGCTCGCTGCTCGGCTGCAGCACGGCCCCAACGGTGAACGGTGTCGCAACCTTCACCGGCTGCCGGATCGACACAGTCGGTGTCGGGTATCGGCTGACGGCCAGCGACGCGACGGGCGGCGGCTCACCGCATCCCTACACGTCGATCTTGAGCAACAAGTTCGACGTCCGTGACCGGCTCGCATTCACCGTCCAGCCGTCCGGCGCCGCGGCGGGCGCCGTGTTCGCGATCCAGCCTGACGTCACTGTCCTCGCGGGCCCGACGAACGTCGCCGTGAACGATTCGACGACGTCGATCGCCCTCTCGCTCTCGGGCGGGCCGGCCGGCGCGACCCTCACGTGCACCAGCAACCCGCTCACCGTGACTGCCGGCCTCGCGTCCTTCGCCGGCTGCTGGATCGACAAGATCGGCACCTATGCACTCGTGGCGTCGGCAATCGGCTTTGGCACCACGACAAGCACCAGCGTGACGGTCGTCGCAGGGCTGGCCACCAAGCTTGGCTTCACGGCCCAGCCCAACGCCGGCACGAGCAACCAGCCGTTCACGATCCAGCCGGTCGTTGCGGTCCAGGACCTGGGCGGCAACACGGTCACGAGCGGTACCAACAGCAACGCGACGATCACGCTGGCGATCGGCACCAACCCGGCCGGCGGAACCCTGACCTGCACGGGCGGCCTGACGAGGGTCGCCGTCGCGGGTCTGGCGGCGTTCTCGGGCTGCCAGATCAACAACGCCGGGACGGGCTACACGCTGACCGCCACGGCAACCGGCCTGACCGGCGTGACGTCGACCGCCTTCACGGTCGGCGCACCGGCGGCCTCGATCACGCTGACAACGTCGGCATCGGTGATCACATGGGCCACCGGGATCGTCCTGACCACCCAGTTCGGCCTGAACGGCGCCGGCAAGACGTTCCAGCTCCAGGCGGCGCGTGACGGCGTCAACTGGGGCACCATCGCCACGCTCACGACCGACTCGGCCGGGCGAGCGACCTTCGCCTATCGTCCCGCCACGAACAACTGGTACCGGGTCGTCTTCGCCGGCACGCCGGACCTGTCGGCCGCCACGAGCGCGACCGTCCGCACGGTCGTCCGCCAGATCGCCCTGCTGCGACCGACGAACGGCGGCCACGTCCGGGCCGTGTCCCTGAACAGCTCGGTCACGTTCACCACGACCGTCCGTCCGGCTCGGCCGGAGCTTGCACGGGCGAAGGTGAGCTTCTACTTCTACCATCTGGCGGGCAACTCGTGGCGGCTCACCGCCAAGCGTGACGTGTACATCGACTCGGCGGGGCTGGCCCGCTACACGTTCAAGTTCACGTCGTCCGGCCAGTGGTACGTCCGCTCGGCCGCGAACCCGACCACCTACAACGCCAACAGCGTCATGAGCCCCGTCGAGCGGTACAGCGCCAACTGACCCCCCGATGCTGAGCCCGCGATCGGGCGCCTGAACTGGGCGAGAGGCCCCGCCGACAGGCGGGGCCTCTCGGTATGCGCTGGGGCTCGGGCGGTTCGCAGATCGGCCCTGACGTGGCGACGTCGCTACCGGTCGCGCCGAGACGCAAGAGCGAACGCCATGAAGTAACCCTCGAGCGACTCCGGCGTGGACCCGTAGCTGTTGTCGCCGACGAGGAAGTCACAGACGACCTCTCGCACGCGCGCGATCTCGCGACGACGAGGCCCGGCCCACCGCGGGTCCGCCTTGGTCAGGTCCAACAGCTCCAGGCAGCGATCAAGAGCGGCGACGAACCGCACGTCATCGCCCGCCGCCTTCGCCCGGATCGCACGGCCAACGTCGGCTCCCGCGTTGGCAAGCTGCTCGGCGAGCGTCAGCGTCCACCAGCGTCCGCTCGCCATGCCCACGTGCTGCGTCACCCGGCAACCAGTCCGCCAGCGTTGGAGACGGCGATGGCCTGGCGAACGATCAGCATGCCCGGCGGCTCCTTCCCGGTGGGTTCAACGTCGCGGGGCGCCTGCCCGGACCGCGCCATTCTGCGCCTTCAGCCATGCCCCGCCTCCGTTCCTGCAATCCGCCCCGCAGCGACGTCGTGCGCCCCTCCCCGCGAAGCACCCAACCAGAGGATTCCGTCGCCCGGCCAGGGCACGCCAACGGTCGTGACGGCCCGCCGAATGTCCGAAGAGGCGGCGGGGAACGCGGAGCCGATGATCTCGGGGTGGGCATCGACCAGCGCTCGATGGTGCCGAGTCGGGGGCAGGACGAGCGTGATGTAGATCCGTCGGCCCGGGTCTATCGAGGCAGCCACCGCTACCCGCTTGTCCTCGCCCTCGCGGATGATCGCCTCGAGCGCGTGGACGTGGGTCTCCACCTCGAGCAGGACGGTCTCGTCGCCGCGGTCCAGGCGGAGATCAGTCGATCTGCGGCCCGGCCCCGGGACGGGCGCCTCGACCCTTGCCCGCCAGCTCGGGTGGCGCAGCCCCAGAAGACGCTCAACGATGCGAGCGTGAGCTGCGTCGTGGATGAGCGGCGCGGCTGCGGCGTAGAGGCCCAGCCGGAAGTCGCCGCCCAGCACGCTGGCCGCTCGAGCTCGAGTCCGCACCGACACGCTCGCGTCGCCGGCTTCCAGGCGGCAGATTGCCGCTCGGTCGACCCCGATCGCTCGCGCGACCGCGGCCTGGCTCACGCCGATTCGAAGCCTGATCAGCCGGAACTCCTCGCCGAACCGGACGGCCGTCCGCCGGAGCTGACGGTCGCCGTCGTGGATCGCCGTGCGGCTTGTCGGGGTTCGCGCGGTCGCGCTTGCCATGCACGCACTCCTAGCTGGCTGGGCGGGCGTAGATGGACGGGCCGGCGTTGCGCACACCGGCCGGCGTTGCGCACAGTCCAACAGATGACCCTCACCGGCGGCTTACGCGGGCGCGGGTGGGGGACCAACGTCCGATCTGGCCGTCGCTGTTGCGGCGAGGGCAACAAACCGGGGGTGCAGGGGCCGGCGGGGGCAGTGGTACCTCGCCAGGGTCCGGATCGGACCCGTTTGTTGCAGCGCGGGCAACGCCGGGAGCGCTCCAGCGGCGAGGCGGGACATCAAAGGATCCCCGGCGCTGGGCGGAGCCGGTTTGTTGCGCCACCCGCAACGCCGCCTGGCCACCCGCAACGCGGCCTGGACGCCCCGCCGCCTGGGCGTCCGGCGCCAGCGTGCCCCGCCCGCGCCCAGGCCCTGCCCCTACGGTCCGCCCACGACCGACGTTGCCACCAGGACCAGCGAGAGCAGGATCAGCACCGCGGTCGAGATCCAGCCGATCGCGCCCAGGATCCGGCCGCTCGCGAGGGCCCCCATGATCTCGCGGTCGCGGGCCAGCAGCATCACGAAGATGAGGATGAACGGGAGCAGGAGCGCGTTGAGCACCTGGGCCAGGAACATGACCTGGATGAGCGGCAGGCCCGGGATCATCACGAAGAGCGCGGCGAAGCCGATGAAGAAGGCCAGCAGGCCGTAGAAGGCCGGTGCCTCGCGCCAGTTCCAGTTGACGCCGGTCTCCCAGCCGAACGCCTCGCAGGTGGTGTAGGCGCTGGTCATCGGCACGACACCCAGGCCCAGGAACGACGCCCCCAGCAGCCCGCCCGCGAAGAGGACCGTCGTGGCGGGCCCGGCCAGCGGCTCGAGGGCCCGGGCGGCGTCGGCCGCGCTGGAGATGGTCACGTGCTCGGCGAAGAGGGTCGCGGCGCAGGCCACCACGATGAAGCCCGCGATCAGGTTCGTGAGGAGAGCACCGGCGAAGACGTCGAGCCGGTTCGCCGGGAGGTCGTCGGGCCGCAGCCCCTTGTCGGCGACGTACGACTGGATGAAGGCCTGGCCCCACGGCGTGATGGTCGTGCCGACGGTGCCGACGACGGCCAGCCAGTAGACCGGCGACGCGGACAGCTGCGGGACCACGAGGCTGTGGATGGCCAGCGGCCAGTCCGGCCCCGCGATGGACGCCGAGATGACGTAGGCGCCCGACACGAGGATCCCGATCCCCACGAAGAAGTACTGCACCTTGCTGTAGCTGCCCAGGGCGATGAAGCCGGTCACGACGACCGCCGCGACGGCGGCGCTGACCTGTGGCGGCACGCCGAACAGCCCGAGGGCGGAGCCGATCCCGGCGAACTCGGCCACCGTCGAGCCCAGGTTGGCGGTGAGCATGAGGAGCGCGGCAAAGGCGGCCCAGCGGACGCCCCAGCGCTCGCGGATCAGGCCCATCAGGCCCTTGCCGGTGGCCAGCCCGAGGCGCGCGCCCACCTCCTGGGTGAAGAAGAGGACCACCTGGCTGGCGAGGATCACCCAGAGCAGCTTGTAGCCGAACTGCGTCCCGACCAGGGAGTAGGTCGTGATGCCGCCGGCGTCGTTGTCGGCGAACCCGCTGACGAGGCCCGGGCCCAGGACGGCAAGGACGGCGACCAGCCGGACGCGCCACGCCGGCAGCCGGGGGAACGGACGGAGGGAATGGCCCGCGGGCCGGCGCCGGCCCTGGCCCTGCGTCACCGGGCGTCCTGGGTCATGGCCCCGGCTACCGGCTGAACACGCGCGGAAGACGCTTCTTCCAGGCGGTCGGGATGACGGTGTCGATGGCGTCGTCCACGGTGACGATGCCGACGAGACGGCCCTCGTCGTCCACGACCGGGACGGCCAGCAGGTTGTAGTGGGCCACGACCTCGGCGACCTCGTCCTGGTCAGCCAGGACGCCGACCGCCACCGGCTCGTGGATCATCACGTCGCCGATCGCGGCCCAGGGGCGAGCCACGATCAGGTCGCGCAGCGACAGCACGCCGACCAGCCGGCCGTCGTCGTCGGTGACGTAGACGTAGTAGATCGTCTCCGCGTCGGGCTCCAGCTCGCGCAGCCGGTCGATCGCCTGGGATGCCGTGAGCCCCTTCTCCAGCGCGATGTACTCGGTGGTCATGATCCCGCCGGCGGATTCCTCCGGGTACCCCAGGAGCTCGCGGACCTCCTCCACCTCGTCCTGCTCCATGTGCGAGAGGATCTCGTCGCGAGTGTCCTGGTCCAGGTCGGCCACGAGGTCCGCCGCGTCGTCGGGCGACATCTCCTCGAGGATGTCGGCCGCCCGCTCCGGGGCGAGGTCCTCCAGGACGTCCACCTGGGTCTCCGGCTCCATCTCCTCCATCGCGTCCGCGACCGCCTCGTCGTCCAGGGCGGCCAGCACGCCGGCCCGGTCGCGCGGCGTGAGCTGCTCGACGATCGAGGCCAGGTCGGCCGGGTGGAGCTGGGCCAGCTTGCTGTGGGGCACGCGCAGCCGGACGCTGGCGATCGTGCTGTCCAGCGGGTCCACGTCCTCCCAGTCGATGTACCGCTCGGGGACGCCGCGGCGAAGGTTGCGGGCCAGGACCCTGAACGGCCCCTCGAATCCCAGCCGGCGCATCAGACCGGCGGCACCCACGTCCACGGCCACCACGTGGAGCGCGCCCTCGATCTCGTCCAGGCTGACGTCGTTGACCCGGATGACCTTGCGCCCCTCGATGTCCACGATCTGCTTGTCCAGCAGGTCGCCCTTGAGGAGGATCTCGTTCTGGCGCTGGCGGAACTTGCCGATGTCGATGGTCAGGACGCGCAGCTGCGCGCCGGTCGCGTCCATGTGCGCGACCGACGACCAGGGCAGGAAGATCTGGCGGCGGTCGGTCACGACCACCAGGCCCGTGACGGGCGGATAGCGGTCGCCGATCGCCACGATCAGGTCGGCAACCTTGCCGATCGGCTCGCCCGACGGATCACGGACGGGCCGGCCGATGCACTGGCTCAGGAAGAGCATGGCCACCTCGGGGGCGGGTCCGACCCGCCTCTTCGTGGCCGCGGGCCGGGCGCGTTGCGCGCCGGCACCGCACCGCTCAACGGACGGGGCGGACCTCGGGGGAGTTGCCGGCGCCGAGCGCGCCGACGGGACTTGGTCCGGTCTCCACTTGGGGAGAGGTCCTCCGTGCGGATCTGGATGCCAGGCCGGCCCGGGCGCACGGCGGCGATCGGGCGCTCCAGCGAGGCAGGCCGAGTGTAGTCCCGCGATCGGCGGGGGGTCAATTCGAAGTCCCGGCGTGTGTCGAAGTCCCGGCGTGGCGCGCGGACGCGCCGCCCGGGGCCCACCGGTACCACGGGGTCGCGCCGTTGGTACTTCCGCCCCGGCGCTCCCGGGGCCCCGGGATGGGAGGATGGGCGCATGTTCGACGTGCCGGCCACGCCGGCTCTACAAGCACGGGGCCTCCGCGGCTGGCTCCGGTTCGCAGTCCGCGACGTCGTCCTCGGCGACACGCCCGCCCGGCTTCTCCGTGCCCGCATCGCGGTCCCGCTGGTCGTCGGGCTGACCGGCCTCTACGTCGCCGCCAGCGTCCTGTCGCCGCGGAGCGAGATCGCGATCCCGTTCGCCATCGTGCCGCTCGCGCTCGCCGCCGTCCTGCTGCCGGCAGCCTGGTCGATCGTTGCGGCCGCCTCGACGATCGGCGCCGCGCTCCTGACGAACGCGGTGCTCTCCGGCTCGAACGGGCTGACGCCGCTGGAAGGCGGCGAGATGACGGCGTTCTGCATCGTGGCGCTCGGGCTCCGCTTCGCGGTCGTCCGGCTGGTGCTGGGCCGCGAGGAGCTCGGCCGCCACGAAGCCGAGCTCGCGTCCATGCAGTCGCAGGTCGGCGAGGCTCGGGATGCAACCGAACGCTGGGTCGCCCAGCTCGAGGCGGCGCAGCGGGCCGCGGCCCGGATGAGCGGTCGGCCCACGGTGGAGGCGGTGGCGGAGGCCATCACGGACGAGACGCGCGCGATCGTGGAGTACCACAACTGCCGGGTCTACCTCGTGGAGCCGAACGACGACCTGACGCCCGTGATCGCGGCCGGCCGGATCGGCTACTACGAGAAGATCCCGCTGGAGCTGCTGCGTACCCGGGTGGGCGAGGGGTTCGCCGGCTGGGTAGCCCAGCACGGGACGCCACTGCTGATCCCGGACGCGAACGCCGACCCGCGCGGCCAGACGATCCCGGGAACCGACGACGTGGACGAATCCATGCTGGTCGTCCCGATGCACTACGACGACCGCGTGATCGGGGTGATCGCGCTCTCCAAGCTGGGTCTCCGTCAGTTCGACATCGGCCACCTCCGGTTGCTCTCGATCCTCGCCGACCATGCCGCGACGGCCGTCGAGAGCGCCCGCGCGCTCAGCCGCGCCCAGGGCCTCACGGTCGAGCTCCGCACGCTGGCCGAGATGAGCTCCGCCCTGTCGGAGAGCCTCGACCCGCGCGAGGTGGCAGACCTGGTCGCGCGCTACATGGGGCAGGCCTTCGGCGTGGACGAGTGCGCGATCAGCTTCTGGGACCGGCCCGGCGACCGGCTCCTGACCTGGGGCTACTGGCCGCCCCAGCTCTTGGCCGAGAACGCGCTCTTCTTCGCGATCGCCGGATACCCCGCGACCCGCCGCGTCCTCGAGACGCAGGCCGCCATCGAGGTCGACGTCGACGGTCCCGGGGCGGACGGCTCCGAGGTCCTCCTGCTGCGGCGCGGTGGCCACCAGGCCGTCGTGATGCTGCCGCTCGTCGCAAAGGGAGAGACGCTCGGACTCGTCGAGCTGATCGCGGACCGGCCCATCAGGCTGGACGAGCGGCGCCTGGACCTGGCCCGCACGATGGCGAACGAGGGCGCGATTGCCCTGGGCAACGCCCAGCTTTACGTCACGGCCCGGGCGCTCGCGGACAGGGACCCGCTCACCGGATTCTTCAACCACCGCTACCTGCACGAGCGACTCGCGGAGGAGATCCTGCGGGCGCAGCGGTCGCGCGAGCCGCTGGCCGTGCTCATGCTGGACCTCGACGACTTCAAGATGGTCAACGACACGCTGGGCCACCTCTTCGGCGACGAGGTCCTGCGATGGGCGGCGGACCAGATCCGTGGGGCTCTGCGCGCCAGCGACGTTCCGACTCGCTACGGCGGCGACGAGTTCGCGGTCATCCTGCCGGCGACGAGGGCCGACGAGGCGCGCACGGTCGCGGGGCGGATCCTCGGCGCGCTCGCCGCGAACGCCTTCCGGGCACCGGGCCACGGGCCGGTTCCCGTCACGGCCTCGATCGGCACGGCCGCCTTCCCGGCCCAGGGCCGGACGCCCCGCGAGCTGATCGCAGCCGCTGACCAGGCCCTCTACCGCGTCAAGAGCAGCGGTGGCGCGGCGGTCGACCCCGGGGTTGCGGTGGACGACGGTGTCCCGGCGGCCGGCACGGGCGCGCCCGACGGGGTCACGGTGCAGCTGCGCCCGGCGGTGGTTCGGCGCGTCGCGGGGCCGACATCGCGCGACGAAGCGGCGCCCTTCGCGGACGCGGTCTGACCCACGCGGCGGGGCGCGTGTCGGGTGCGGCCCGGGTGCGGCACGCGGGCGAGGGCGCGGCCCGGGTGTGGGGTCCGCCGGCCCCTTGTCGCCAGAAATCGGCCGGATTCATCCGGATCATGCGTCGGGGGACTGATAAGTGGCACCGGGGCGCGAGCCGACGGGGAAATCGGGTCGGACGGACCGCGACGGGTGTCTCGGTCGGGGAAGACGGAGCGTGGGAGGCCACCAGGACGCGATCACCGACGGCGCCGGAGAAGGCCCGCGGCCCGGTGACGAGACGCTCGCGCCGCATAACAGTCCGGTGAGGCATACGCGGGAGGAAGTGGCAGGGACAGGGACCTGAGGCCCGCCCCTCCGGGCGCGGCCCCTCGCCCCGGCGACCCCGGACCATTGGGTGCCTGCCACCAGGACGAACGTACCAGCCGCACGTCGCCCAATGGAGGATCAGGGGCTGGCGGGTTGACTGTCGCTGCGCCATCCTTGGGGAGTCGTGAGCGTCATTCGCCGCCTTCGCTCGGATCTCAACGCCGCGGATCCTCTCGACCGCCGCGTCCGGCGTCTCCGGTGGTTCCTGGCCGGCTCCTTCGGCGTCCTCGGCATCCTCGTCCTGCTCGACCTCTGGACGCTCGAGCACCCCATCGACCTCCTGATCCTGGCCATGCTGCCCGTGGTTGCCGTGGCGGGCGTGGCGAGCTGGCGGGCCGTCGAGGCGCGCGAGGCGCGCGGCAGGGCAGCCGCCGAGGACACGGCGCGGATCCTCCACGGCATCTCGCGGGCCGTCTCGTCTGACGGGATCGTGAAGGCGATCCTCGCGGACGTCGGGCGCGGCACCGGCGCCGATCACCTCGTCGTGGTGCAGCGCCGGCCGGGCACCCCGATCCTCGACGCGACGCTGGTCCCGACACGACCGGGTGGGCAGGCGTCGTCGGCGTTCCTGCCGGCAGTCGACCTCGAGCCCGATCCGCCGCCCGGACCCGTCCCGGAGCGCCGCGGATCCCGCCGCGCCGCGGTCGATGGCGCCGGGATCGCTGTCGGCGTCCCCGTCGGCCCCGGCTGGAGCCCCGCGGACGACGAACCAGCGGCCGGGATGGACGCCGCCGGCGAGCCACCGGACGGCGCCCGAGCGGCCCACGCATCGCTCCGCGGCCAGCCCGATCCGGCCGCTGCCGCCGCGGCCGTCGCCGCGCGCGTCGAGGCTCGCGTCCGTCGCGCGTTCGGAATCTCGCACACGATGGCGGTTCCGCTCGTCGCCCGCGAGGAGATCCTGGGCGTCATCGTCATCTCCAGGCGACGGTCGGGCGCCTGGCCGGAGGACGCGCGCCGCATCCTCGAGGTTGCCGCCGGTGAGGCCGCGGCCGCGCTCGGCCGTGTCCACTCGCTCCGCGATGCCCAGGCACGCGCGTCCACGGACGCGCTGACCGGGCTGCCGAACCGGCGCTACTTCGAGGAGTACGTGGAGCTGCTGGGCCGCGGCCGCCGCGCGGCCGACGCGATCGGGATCCTGATGGTCGACGTGGACCACTTCAAGGCGCTCAACGATCGGCACGGCCACGCCACCGGGGACGTCGTGCTCCGCGCCATCGGCCGGACGATCGCGACGACCGTGCGCAACCTGGACGTGCCTGTGCGCTTCGGCGGCGAGGAGTTCGTGGTCCTGCTGCGCGACCCCAGCCCGGAGGTGGCGCTGGAGGTCGGGGAGCGGATCCGCGAGGCCGTCGAGCGGATCGACCTGCGCGACATCGGTGTCGGTGCCGGCGCGGTCACCGTCTCGGTTGGGGCGTCGGTCTCGGGGACGGGCGGCGAGGACGTCGCGAAGCTCGTGGAGCGAGCCGACCACGCCATGTACCGCGCGAAGCGGTACGGCCGCAACCGGGTCGAGGCGGCGTAGTCCGCCGAAGTCGTCTCCGGCGTTCGTCCCGCGACGCGTACCATCGCGGACATGGCTGTCGACGAGCGGGCCGAGGTGCCGCTTCTCACGAACGGGGACCTTTCCCGCGTCTTCCACGAGATCGGCGACCTGCTGGAGATCAAGGGCGAGCTCGTCTTCAAGACGGTCGCCTATCACCGTGCCGCCGACGCGATCGCGCACAGCCCCGTGGAGATCGCCCGGGCCTACCGGGCGGGAACCCCGCCGCGGATCGCCGGGGTGGGGAAGGCCATCTCCGACAAGATCGCCGAGCTGGCGACCACCGGCCGCCTGGCCTTCCTGGAGCGGCTTCACGCGGAGGTCCCGCCGACCCTGGCGGACGTGCTCGCGATCCCCGGCCTGGGCCCGAAGACCGTGAAGCTCCTCTGGGAGCGCCTGGGCATCGCGACCCTCGACGACCTGCGGGCCGCGCTGGACTCCGGCGCGCTTCGCGATGCGCAGGGGATCAGCGAGAAGGGCGAGCAGGCGATCCGGGTGGGGCTCGACGCGCTGGAGGGGCGGAGCGTCCGGATGACGCTGGGCGACGCCGAGCGGATCGTGGGCAGCATCGTGGAGCTGCTGGCCGACACGCCCGGCCTGGTGGCGCTCACGCCGGCCGGCTCGTTCCGCCGGCGACGCGAGACCATCGGCGACCTGGACCTCCTGGCCGAGGCCCGCGACCCGGCTGCCCTGATCGAGCGGTTCACGACGCTCGCGCCGGTGGAGCACGTCGTGGGTGCGGGTCCCCACAAGGCGTCGGTCCGCCTCCTCCAGGGGCCGCAGGTGGACCTCATGACGTTCCCGCCCGGTGACGCGGGGACGTACCTGGTCCACTTCACCGGCAGCAAGGAGCACAACGTCCGGTTGCGCGGGATCGCCCGCGACCGGGGCTGGAGCCTGTCCGAGAAGGGCTTCCTCCGGCTCGGCGAGGACGGGGAGCCGGCGGCCGGGGCCGCGGCCGAGCTCCGGACGTTCGCCACCGAAGCGGAGGTCTACGGGTTCCTGGGCCTCGCCGAGGTGCCGCCCGAGCTGCGCGAGGACCGGGGCGAGATCGAGGCGGCCCGCGATGGCCGCCTGCCGCGCCTGGTCGAGGAGGCCGACCTGCGCGGCGACTGCCACGCCCACTCCGACTGGTCGGACGGGATCCACTCGATCGAACGGATGGCGGAGGCGGCGCGTTCCCTGGGCTACGCGTACCTGGTCCTGACCGACCACTCGCACGGGCTCGCGATCGCCCGTGGGCTCACCCCGGAGCGGGTGCTGGCGCAGCGCGACGTCGTGCGCGGCCTGAACCGGCGCTTCGCGGCCGAGGAGGACGCCGGCACGGCCCCCGCCGCCACGCCTCCCGAGGGCTTCCGCCTCCTCCACGGCTGCGAGCTCGAGGTCCGCGCCGACGGCGCGCTCGACTTCGACGACGACGTGCTCGCGGACTTCGACGTGGTCGTCGCGGCGCTCCACCAGGGCCGCCGCCAGCCGCGGGCCCAGCTCACGGAGCGCGTCCTGGGGGCCATCCGGAGCCCCCACGTGGACGTCATCGCGCACCCGGCCGGGCGGATGCTCGGCGAACGCGAGCGCGACGACTTGGACCTTGCCTGGGACGAGCTGTTCGCGGCCGCGGCGGAGACCGGCACGCTCCTGGAGATCGACGGCTCCGACCACCGCCTGGACCTGGCGCCCGAACGAGCGCGGCGCGCCGTGGAGGCCGGCTGCCGCCTGACGATCGACTCGGACGCGCACCGGACCGAGGAGCTCGCGGGGATCCGCTGGGGCGTCGCGCAGGCCCGCCGCGGATGGGTGGAGCCGGCCGTCGTGGCCAACACGTGGTCCCGGGAAGCGTTCCTGGCGTGGGTCGCCGCGAAGTCGGACCGCGTCGCCGCGACGCTGGGCCGCATCCGATGAGCGGGGATAGGCCGGGCGGCGACCGGTCGGGCAGGGATCGGCCCCGCCCCCGGATCGTCCCGTCTGTGCCGGAGCGGCTGAAGACGCGGCGCTTCGCGGCGCTGCGGGCCCTGTTGGAGCGTCGACGCCCGACCCTTGCCGCGGGACGGCCGGGCGTGCCGGTCGCGCCCCCTACGCGGGAAGGGCGCGCCCGCGACCCGCACGCCGGCGGTCGCCCCTCGGGGCCCGGCGTGGTTGGGCGGGCGCTGCCCCGGGACATCTCCGCGCCCCGGTCCGCGGTTTCCCCCGGACCGGGTGGCGCGGAAGCCGCCGGCGCGGCGGCGGTCGCCACCCGCGCGTGGCTGGAGCTGGTCACGCTGACCGTGGTCCTCGTCGGGCTCAGCCGCCTCGCGGAGGGGCCCGCCCTCTGGGCGGCAGCCGTGCTGACCCTGACCGTGCACGTGCTCGCGACCCTCGAGGTGCTGGGCGCCGATCCGGCCGCCGCAGACAACGGGGTCCCGGTGGAGTCGCTCCTGCTGCCCGGCGTCGCCTCCGTCGCCGCGATCGGCGCGCTCCGGCTGGTCCCGGTGGGACTTCTCCTGGTGCCGGCGCTCTTCGCGGCCGGCTGCCTCGTGCTGGCGGCCGTCGCGATCGAGCGGCGGATCCTTGGCCGCGCGAACGGCGCGACCGCCAACGATCGGGCCGCGCTCCTGAGTCTCGCCCTCCTCGTCGCGTTCCTGGCGTTCTCCGGCATCGCGGCCGCGATCCCGGGTGCGCTCGTGGAGCCCGGCGGGGGCGGCGCGGCCGCCCGTCCGGGATTGCCGCTGGAGGGCATGGCCCTCCTGGCCGTCGCCGACGGGCTGCTGGCGGGCCTGCTCGGCTACCGGCTCGCGGCGCTCCGGGCCCCCGACCTGCGGGGCGCGGCACTGGCGGCGCTCTCGTATGCCGTGGTCGTGGCGGTCGCCGCGGCGGGCCTCCGGGCGATGGCGATCCCGCGCCTGCTGGGACCGGCCCTCCTGACGCTGGTTCTCTACCTGTGGAGCGCCTACCGCGGCGGGCTGCGCACCGGACGCGCCGACGCGCGCTGGATCTGGGAGCTGCTGCTGCTGCTCGGGCTCGGCGTCGTCGTGATCGCCTGGAACCTCTTCGCGCAGGCCTGACCGGGGCCTGGCCGGGTCCCTGCGTTTGACGCCCGCGGCCGCCGGTGCTACAAACGTGAGTCGCACCAACATCGCGACCCGCTTCGGCGCGCCCCGCGCCGCCCCGAAAGGATCCAACCCTCCGTGACGTTTCCCGAGCTCGAGCAGAGGACGCAGAGCGCCCCAAGCCTCTCCCGCGTCAAGCGGACCCTGGTGGAGCAGGCGATCGCCGAAGCGGCCGCCGCGCAATGGACCGCAGCGGCCGACGTGAACCGGAAGCTCCTCGACTACGGGCCGGACGCCGAGGCGGAGAACCGTCTCGCCAAGTCGCTCTGGGAGATGGGCGACCTCGCCGGCGCGCGCGAGCACTACCAGAAGGCGCTGGCCCTGGACCCGACGAACCGGATCGCCGAGCGCAACATCGACCGGCTCAAGATCCTCCTCGTGGAGGCGGGCGACCGGACCACTCCCGCCCAGGTCGGCAGCAAGGCGCCGATCTCCATCTTCGTCGAGGAGACCGGCAAGACCGGGTTCGCGCACCTCATGGAGCTCGCCCGGCCGAAGGTCCTCGCCCAGGTCAACCCGGGCGACCTCGTGGAGCTCTTCGCCGAGGGCAAGCACCTCGTCGCGATGTCGAATGGAATCCGGATCGGAGTCGTGGAGCCGCGCGTCGCCGCCCGGCTCCTGAAGCTGATCGTGAACGGCAACAAGTACGCCGCCGGGGTCACGTCGCTCGGTGCGCAGGACGTCCGGATCATCATCCGCGAGGTCTTCCAGGACCCGCGCAACTACGGCAAGGTGAGCTTCCCGACCGCCGCGAAGTCCACCGACCTGCGGCCCTACACGAAGGGAACCCTGGTCCGCGAGGATGAGGAGCTCGAGGACGAGCTCGAGGATGACATCGAGGACGACGAGATCGAGGACCTCGACCGCGTCCTGCCGGCCGACGTGACGCCGGACGAGGCGTTCGAAGAGGAGCCCGACGAGCTCGACGAGCCGTAGGCGGCCGGCGCAGCGGGCGGCCGGCGCTCGCTCCGCGGGAGGCGGGACGGGGAGCCGCCGAACGCCGATCGGAGCGTCTGGCAGAATCGCCGGATGGCCGGTCGTGAGCTGCCCGCCCGGATGGCGGCGATGTTGACCCTGCCGGTCTTCGACCGGCTCGCGCCGCCGCACGCCAACCCGGCGCTCATCGCCGCGATCGAGGGCGCCAGCGAGCAGGACGACGTCGTGGTGGACCTGGCGGGCCGGGGCGGCTGGGTGGCCCGCACCGCGCTGGGCCTGGGGAGGCGCGCGCTCTCGATCGAGACATCGCCGCTGACCCGGCTCCTCGCGGACGTCGTGGTCCGGCCACCGGACCTGCGCCACCTCGATGCGGCCTTCCAGGGCGTGGGCTCGGCCCCGCTCGGGACCTCCAGCCTGCGGACCTGGATCACGGAGCGGTTCGCCACTCGGTGCCCGACCTGCGGGCGGACGCTCGCCCTCGAGGAGCTCACCTGGGAGCCGCCTGCCGCCGGCGTCGAAGCGGTCCCGATCCGGCGAGCGTTCCGCTGCGCCGCGTGCCTGGACCGCCGCGGGCGGGGCAACGAGCTGCGCCACGCGCCGCCCGAGGCGGCGGACCTCGAGCTCGCCGGCGCGTTCAGCCTTGACGAGTCCGTGCGCGAGGAGCTGCGTCGACGCTTCCCCGTCCACGGCACGGGCGCAGAGGCTCTCCCCGACGCGCTCCTCGGCCTGCACTCTCAGCGGCAGCTCAGCGCCCTGCACGCGATCCTGGCCCGGATCGACGGCGACCTGCGCGCGTCCCAGGTCACCTCGGCGCTCCGGCTGGCGTTCATGCACGCGGTCTTCCCGGCATCACGCCTGAACGCGTACCCCGGCCGGGCAGGCTCCACCCGGATCACCGGAGGACACCTGCGTGCGCCCTCCTCGCCGGGCTGGCGCGAGCGGAACCCGTGGCTCGCCTTTGAGGAGGGCTACGCGCTCGTGCGCGGTTTCGTCCAGGCGCTCGACAACGGCCCTCTCGTGGCGGTCCAGGGGCGGCTCGTGGACCGCCTGGACGGCCTGGTGGAGAGCGCCCCGATGATCTCGCTCCGGGTCTCCGGCCCGGACGCGATGGAACGGCTGGCCGCGGAAGGCGCGGCGCTGCCCCCAGCCGAGCGAGCCCGCGTCCGGCTGGTGGTGGGCCAGCTTCCGGTCGAATGGACCCCGCCGCGCCTCTCGGAGGCCTATGTCCTCTCCGGGTGGTGCCTGGGAAGCGAGGCGGTGCGTCTCCTGCCGCTCGGCCCGCTCTTCGACGTCGACGCCCGCCCGCCCGCCCGTGCCGCCCTCCTGCGTGCGGGCCTGGAGGCCGTGGCCCCGGCCCTCGCCGCCGACGGGCGGGCGATCATCCTGCTCGAGCCCGATGGCCCGCCCGGCCTCGCGGGGGCAGCGCTCGCCGCCTCGTCCGCCGGATGGCGTGTCGTGGACGCTCGGTTGGCCGAGCCTGGCGCCCGAACCGGCGGCAGCATCGAGCTGGTGGCCCCGACCGGCAGGCTGGGCTCGGGGCCGCGGACGCGGGCCAATCGCGCGCTCCCGCCGGCGCCGGGGGGCGCCGGGGATCCGGCATCTGTCCCGGGCCGCGGAATCTTCGGCGCGCCGGAGGCGATCGACGGTCGATTCTCCCCGGCGGAAGCGACCCGGGCCGTGACGGAGACCGCGGTGGCCGTTCTCCAGGCGCGCGGCGAGCCGGCCGAGCGGGACCGGCTCCTCGGGCCGATCCTGGTCGCGCTCGACCGCTGCGGCCAGCTGCGCCGGTTCGCCACGGCGGCCGTGGAGGCGTCGCCCGCGTCGGTGGACCCGGGTGCCGGAGCCACGGCCGGGGGGGTGCAGGCTGTCCCGGCGGCCGGTGTTGCCCCGGCGGACTCCGTTGCCGCGGAACCCCGCAGCCGCGCGGCGCCGGGCGCGGCCGCGGTCTCGGCGCTGCTGGACCTCGTGGAGGGCGAGCTGCTGCGCCCGGACCAGCGGCGGCTCGCGCCCTCGGACGAGGGGCGGCTGTGGCTGGTCGACCCGCGCGACGAGAGTGCCGCCGCCGCGCCGCTCGGCGATCGCCTGGAGTGGGCCCTCTTCAGCCTGCTCGCCACCGAGGCCGCCGCGTCCGAGGCCGCGCTCCGCGAGGGGATCGCGTCGATGTTCGCCGGACCCGACACGCCGGACCCGTGGCTGGTGGATGGCTGCCTGAAGAGCTACGCGGAGCCGGGCATCGACCGGCCGCGGCTGGCCGCGATCGACCACCTCCAGCGCCGGACCGAGGAGCACACGGCGACGATCGCGCTGCTCGCCGACCTGGGCCACCGCCTGGGGCTCCACGTCTCGATCGCGCCGCGCGAGCAGGGCCGCCGGTCGGCGGGCCGGCCGCTTGCGGCGCACCTCGCGGCCGACGAGCAGCGCCCCGGCCTTGCCTTCCTGGGCCGGGCGGGCGCCGACGCCGTGGAGCACGTGGACTGCCTCTGGTACGCGCGTCCGCGGTTCGCCTTCCTGTTCGAGGTGGAGTGGACGGCGATGCTGGGAGAGCCGGTCCTCCAGCGCGGGCGCCGGATCGCGCCCGATGACCGGATCGTCCGCTTCCTGGTGACCGTCCCCGAGCGCTCCGAGCTCCTCCGGGCGAAGCTGCGCCACTCACCGGTTCTCCGTCGCGCGATGGACGAGGGGAACTGGCACATCCTCCGGCTGGACGCGCTGCAGCGGTTCGCCACGTTGCCGGCGCCGTCGCTGGAGGATCTCCAGCCGTACCTGGGCCTTGACCCCGCCGCCGACCGCCCGGGCGACCAGCTCCCGCTCTTCGAGGGCTGACGGGCGGGCGGCGCCTCCTCGGGGCGTCGGGGCACCTGCCCGGGCATCCCGCCGCGCCCGCGCCCACGGGGTACCCTTGCCGGCATGACCGCTTCCGTCGACCTCGCCGACCTCGCCGCGCGCACCTGGGAGCGAACGCTCGAGCTCAACCCGACGCTTGCCACCGTCTACGGCGACGAGCGCTTCGACGACCGCCTGGACGATCCCGGCCCGGCGGGCCGGGCGGCCCGGCGGGCCCTCTCCGACGAGACGCTCGCCGCGGCCGAGGCCATCCCGCCGGGCTCGCTGGACGAGGAGGAGCGGATCACGCGCGACCTTCTCCGTCTCACGGCGGCCACCGAGATCGCGGACGACGAGTCGCGCATGGACCTGGTGGGGGCCGTCCAGCAGCAGGGCCACCAGGCGCTCCTGCCCGAGCTGGTCCAGTTCCAGAAGGCCGACACCCCGGAACGCCTGGAGCGGCTGCTCGCCCGCCTGGCGGCCTACCCCGCCATGGCGGATTCGGTGATCGGCCTGATGGACGAGGGGCGAGCGGCGGGCCTGACCGCGGCGCGCGTGGTCGCGGAGCGCACGGTGGACCAGCTGGAGCGACTCCTTTCCGCCCCGGGCGCCGCGTCGCCGATCGTGACCCTCCCGGCGGTTGCGCGGGAAGAGGACCGGCAGCGGATCCTCGAGGCCGTGGAGCAACATGTCCGGCCCTCCGACGCACGCTTCCTCGAGGCGCTGCGGGCCTACCTGCCGGCAACCCGCGAGGTCCCCGGCCTGTGCGCCACCCCGGGTGGCGAGGAGCGCTACGCGGCACGCGTCCGGGCCTTCACGAGCCTGGACATCTCCGGGGAGGAGCTCCACCGTATCGGGCTCGAGGAGCTGGAGACGATCGAGGCCGCACGCAGGGTCATCGCCCGGGCCGCCGGTTTCGGCGACGACACGGCCGCCTACCGCGCCGCGCTGAACGCGGACCCGGCCGAGATCCCTCCGACGCCAGCCGCGCTCGTGGCGCGCTGCTCGGAGGACGTCGGGCGAGCATTCGACGCCGCGCCCGCCTGGTTCTCGCGGACCCCGAAGGCCGGCTGCGATGTCCGCCCCGTCGACCCTCTCCTGGAGAAGGACGCTGCCGGCGCCTACTACTACCCGCCGACGATGGATGGCTCGCGGAACGGGATCTACTTCGTGAACACGTACGACCTGTCCAGCCGCGCCTACTGGTCGGCCGCCTCGACGACCTATCACGAGGCCGTGCCGGGCCACCACTTCCAGCTCGCGCTCGAGATGGAGCTCCAGGACCTGCCTCCGGTCCGGACCTTGAGCTTCGGGCCGCAGGGGACCGCCTACGTTGAGGGCTGGGCGCTCTACGCGGAGCTCGTGGCGGACGAGGCGGGCCTCTTCCGGAGCGAGGCTGAGCGCTTCGGGATGCTGGACGGCCAGGCGCTCCGCGCCGTCCGGCTGGTGGTCGACACCGGTCTCCACGCGTTCGGCTGGAGCCGCCAGAAGGCGTTCGAGACGATGGTCGCCGCCGGGATCCACCCGACCGATGCCTCGAGCGAGACCGATCGCTACATCGCCTGGCCGGGCCAGGCGCTCGCCTACCTGACCGGCCGGCGCGAGATCCAGCGCCTGCGCCGGGAGCGGGAGCGACGGGAAGGTCCCGCCTTCGACCTCCGGTGCTTCCACGACGACGTGCTCCGCCACGGCAAGCTGCCCCTGGCCATCCTCGCCGACGTCGTCCTCGCCTGAACCCACCCCACGGCCGCTTCGCAAGGGAGATCCACCCGCATGGCCACGCCCGATACCGCCGTCAATCGGCTCGCCGACCGCTTCTGGGAGGGGCTCCTCCGCGAGTCGCCGACGACGGCCACGACCTACGGCGACGAGCGCTACGACGACCGGCTCGATGATCCCGGCCCGGCGGGGCGCGCGGCTGCCCGGGCGCTCAGGGAACGCACGCTCGTCGAGATCGCGGCGATCCCGGCCGACGGCCTCGCGGTGGAGGAGCGCATCACGCGCGACATGCTGCAGGTGGTCTGCGAGCTGGGGCTCGAGCAGGCCGACGCCAGGTTGGACCTGCTGGCCGCCGTCGACCAGATGGGCGGGCCGCAGACGCTGCTTCCGCAGCTGGTCCAGTTCCAGCGGGCCGACACGCCCGAGCGGCTGGATCGCCTGGTCGCTCGCCTCGAGGCCTACGGGCCGTTCATGGACGCCTACGTGGGCCTGCTCGCGGAAGGCCGCGTCACCGGGCTGACGGCGACGCGCATCACGGCCGACCGGACGATCGCGCAGGCCGAGCGCCTCCTGGCGATCCCGGCCGCCGACTCCCCGATCGTGACGTCCGCCCAGCTGGCCCTGGGCGACGTGCGCGGCCGCGAACGGCTCGCCGCCGCCGTGGAGGCGCACGTGCGCCCGGCCCTGGCTCGCTATCTCGGGGCCCTCGGCGGCGAGTACCTGGCAGCGACCCGCCACGAGCCGGGGCTGTGGTCGGCGCCGAACGGTGACGCGCTCTACCGGCTGGCCATCCGGTCGTGGACCACGCTGGACCTTGATCCGGTCGAGGTCCACCAGGTGGGGCGCGACGAGCTCGCGTTGATCAACGCGGAGCGCCGGCAGATCGCCCGGGAGGCTGGCTTCGGCGACGACATCGATGCGTACCGCCGTGACCTCCACGCGGACCCGGCCAACGTGGCCGGCAGCAGCGACGCGCTCGTGGCACGGGCCCGCGAGGACATCGAGCGGGCGCTCGCCGCGGCCCCGGCCTGGTTCGGCCGCCAGCCGGTGGCCGGCTGCGACGTCCGGCCGGTCGACGCGTTCATGGAGAAGGACGCGCCGTTCGCGTACTACTATCCGCCGGCCATCGACGGGTCGCGGCCGGGGATCTACTACGTGAACACGTACGACCTGCCCCACCGCTTCCTCTCGACGCTCGGCACGACGACCTACCACGAAGCGGTGCCGGGGCACCACTTCCAGATCGCCCTCGAGATGGAGCACCCGGACCTGCCCGCGTTCCGCCGGCTGGGATCGCGGCTGGTCGGCGGGGCGTACGCCGAGGGCTGGGGGCTCTACGCCGAGCGGCTCGCCGACGAGATGGGACTCTTCCGCACGGAAGGCGAGCGATTCGGGATGCTGACCGCGCAGGCCTGGCGCGCCGCCCGCCTGATCGTGGACACCGGGATCCACGCGCTCCGGAAGGACCGGGCCTGGGGCGTCGGGGTCCTGCTCGACGCGGGCCTGACCGAGACCGACGCCTCGATCGAGACCGACCGCTACATCACGTGGCCGGGCCAGGCGCTGACCTACAAGATCGGCCAGCGCGAGATCGAGCGGCTTCGGCGCGAGCTGACCGCCCGCGACGGATCCGCGTTCGACGTCCGTGCGTTCCACGACGAGGTCCTGGGCCACGGCTCGCTTCCGCTCGCCACGCTCGCCCGCGAGCTGCCCACCTGGCTGGCCGTCCCGACGGCGTAGGGGAAGCGCCGCGGCCGTCATCGGCGAGGCTTCTCGGCTCGGCGGGCGGTCGCCGTGGCGGGCCAGCGATCAGCTCGTCTCCGGGTGCAGGTCCCGGACGATGTCGCGGGACTGGCGGGCACCGGATGGCGATCGCGGCCCGATAGGACGTCCGGATTGACACGTCGATCCGGGTGTCGCAGGATTGGGCCATGCGCACGAAGCGGACGTACAACCTGCCGGAGCGGACCGTTCTCGCCGTCCGCGAGCTGGCCGCCACGTACGGTGTGGCTGGCACTCAGGACGGCGTCATCGAGCTGGCCGTGGACGAGCTCGCGCGCCGTCTGCGGGAGGACGCGGAGGCGGACCGCTGGGTCGAGGCAGCTGCGGACCCGGCCTTCCGGGACGAGGCCGTTGATCTTGCGGCCGCCTACGGGACGGCGGACCGGGAGACATGGCCGCGAGGGTGATCGGGGAGGGGCCACTGCGTTGGGCGGTCGTCCGGGTCGGCCTCGACCCCTCGTCGGGTCATGAGCAGGGTGGGACACGCCGGGCGCTCATCGTCAGCTACGAACCGTTCCATCGCTCGGGGCTGGCAACCGTCTGTCCGATCACCGCTGCGCGCGACGAAACGCGCTACCCGGGCGACGTCGCCATCCCAATGGGTGCAGCCGGGCAGACACGCCCCGGCATCATCCTGTGTCAACAGGTCCGCACGATCTCGCTGGAGCGGGTCGCGGGGGCGCCGGAAGGGCGGCTGCTCGACCCGGGGCTGCGACGCGCGGTTCGCCGGGCGCTGGCGCACCACCTGGGCCTGGACATCCCCGCCGTCGGCGACGGGGCCGTCGAGCGCGTCGCGCCCGCCTCGGGTTAGCCCTGGGTCAGCTGTCGAAGCCGATCCCCAGCCCATCGAGCGTGCGGAGGAGCAGGCCCCGCCGGCCGTCGTTCGCGTCGGCGCGCGCAAGCTCGGTCCGGACGGCCTCCACGGCGATCGAGCGGAGCGGCTCGGGCGGGAATGGCACTGGCCGGGACCGGACGAACCGGAGCCGGAGCAGGTCCGAGTCGGGTCGCAGGATGAAGTCGCGCACGATGCCACCTGCCCAGCGCGATGCGCCGACGCCGAGGCCCGTGTACCCGAGCGCATAGGTCACCCGCCCGCCCATCGTCTGCCCGATCGTCATTGTGAAGCGCGACGTCGTGTCGATGGCGCCACCCCAGCGGAACGGCCAGCGCAGGTCGGCCAGCTGCGGGAACGTGCGCCGCCAGTTGGCGCCGAGCTTCTCGAACGTCGCGGGCCGCCGATCGTAGGCCGGGCCCACGCCGCTGTGCGGGTGGTAGACGGCGTCGAAGCCGCCCCACAGGACGCGGTCGTCGGCCATCAGGCGGAAGTAGTGGAACTGGTTGTTCGCGTCGGCCAGCCCCTGCCGATTGCGCCACCCGATGGCCTCGCGCTGCGCCGGGGTCAGCGGCTCGGAGACCAGCACGTAGTCGTAGACCGGCACGAAGAGCGGCCGGAGCCGGGGCAGCCAGCCGGAGTACGCGGAGGTGGCCACCACCGCGTGACGCGCCCGGATCTCGCCGGGCGCCCCGTCGGAGGCGACGGTCGTGACGCGGACCCCGCCTGCCACCCGCTCCAGCCCCGTGGCGCGGGTCCGCTCGTGGAGGACGGCGCCCCGCTCCCGCGCCACGCGCGCGAGCCCGCGGGCGAGCTTCGCCGGGTTCAGCATCACGCAGCTGTCCGGATGCCACGCTCCCGCCGTCCAGCGCGGCGAGTGGACCTCCGACCGCGCCGCGTCGCCGTCGAGGAAGATGGCGCGCTCGCCATGCGCCGTCGCGCGCTCCACGTGCTCGCGGAACTCGTCCACCTGCCGGGGATGGTCGGCCAGGCTCAGCTCGCCCGTCTCCTCGAGCTCGCACTCGATCGCGTTCGTCCGCGTGAAGTCGATGATCGCCCGCAGGTTCGCCATCCCCTCGCGGTGGAGCAGGTCCAGCTCGTCGGGATAGTGGCGCAGCCCGTTCTCCAGGCCGTGTGTAAGGCTGGCCTGGCAGAAGCCGCCGTTGCGCCCGGTCGCCCCGAAGCCCACCCGCTCCATCTCCACGACCGTGACCCGGAGCGCCGGGTCGCTATCCAGGAGCTGTAGCGCGGCCCAGAGCCCCGTGAATCCCGCCCCGATGATCGCCACGTCCGCGGTCGCCGCGCCCGCGAGCGACGGCGCGACGGGCGGTTCGTCGGTTGCGAGCCAGAAGCTGACGGCGGCGGGATCGGCGGACGTCATGCGGGGGATTCTGCCCGATCGTTGCCGGCACGACCCGGCACCGGGGCGGCGGGCAGCAACGCGAGCCCTCTCTGCGCATTGCGAGGCACGGATCCGCCAAGATAGACGGATTTCGTAGACTGGCCACGCTCTATGGCAACGGATATCGTTGACGCAACCCCATGCCTGTGGCAGGATGGCGACCTGCTGCGCGCTGCCCGTCACACGGCATGCGGCATCTCCCGCACCGGACGCCACGGCCGCCCACCCGCCGGGTGCCGTCGTCCTGCACGCGACCAGCCGCCGCCACCGGAGGAGCCATGACCGCCGACACCGCAGCCCACACCGTCCCGGCGCCCAGGCGCGACGTGCAGCGTGCGACGTGGCGGCGGGCGATCCAGGTGATGCCGGGCGGCGTGGACTCCAACTTCCGGGCGTGGGGTGAACAGACCATCTACGTCGACCGCGGCAAGGGCGGAACGGTCTGGGACCTGGACGGCAACGAGTTCGTCGACCTGCGGATGGGATACGGCCCGGTCATCCTGGGCCACGCCGACGATCGGGTCGACGACTATGTCAACGAGCGGATGCGGCGGGGCGTGAGCTTCTCGCTGACGTCCGAGGACGAGGTCCGGGCCAACGAGCTCGTGCAGGAGCTCACGGGCTGGGTCGAGCTGTCGCGCCTCACGGTCTCCGGGACGGAGGCGACGATGCACGCGATGCGGGTCGCGCGCGCCTTCACCGGCCGGAACAAGATCGTGAAGTTCGAGGGCCAGTACCACGGCGTCCACGACTACGCCCTGATCAGCGTCCTGCCCAACAACATGGCGGACCTCGGCGACGCCGAGAACCCGTCGCGGCTGGCCTGGGGACGGGGCATCCCCGCCGCGGTGGCCGACACCGTCATCCCGGCGCGCTACAACAACATCGCGCAGCTCCGCCGGCTCTTCGAGCGGGAAGGCCATGATATCGCCGCGATCATCGTGGAGCCGGTGCTGGGCAACGCCCAGGGGATCATGCCCCAGCCGGGCTTCCACGAGGCGATCCGGGCGCTGACCCGGGAGTTCGGGATCCTCATGATCTTCGACGAGGTGAAGACCGGCTTCCGGCTCGCGAAGGGCGGGGCCGCCGAGTACTTCGGGATCACCCCCGATCTCGGGACCTTCGCGAAGGCGATGGGCAACGGCTACCCTGCGGCCGCGTTCGGCGGCCGGCGCGACATCATGAGCCTGATGCCGGAGAGCGTGAGCCACGGTGGGACATATGCCGGCAACCGGATCGCCGCGGCGGCCGCCGTCCGGACCCTCGAGATCCTGCGGGACACGGACGCCCTCGCGACGATCCACCGGACCGGCGAGGCCGTCCAGACGGGGATCCGCTCCGTGCTGGATCCCACCGGGCTGGCGTACGTGATCACGGGGCACCCGTCGATGTTCGGGATCATGTTCACCGAGCGGATGCCGAGCGAGTATCGCGACTGGGCCACGACTGACCACGAGCTGTACGACGCGATCGCGGTGGGCATGCACGCCCGCGGCGCGATGCCCGAGCCGGACAGCCGCGAGCCGTGGTTCATGTGCGAGGCGCACGCGCAGGGGGACACGGTGGACCGGATCGTCTCCATCTTCGCCGCCTCGGTCGCCGCGGCCCTGGAGGCGCGCGCACGCGGCCTGCCGCTCCCCGGCGAACCCGGGGCTGCCCACGGCGCCGCCGCCGGCACGGCGGCGGGCTGACGATGGCCACCGAGCTGGGCCCGACGCCCGCGGCGCGACCGCGGGTGGCGATCCCGATCGTCGGCGGGCCGGCCGCCGTTCCCCGGCTGCGCCTCGCCACCCCGGTCGCGATGCGCCCGCCGGCGCCGCGTCCCGTGCCCGTCCGCGCGCCGGCGCCGATGGCGGAGGCGCAGCCCGAGCGCGACCTGCTCGACGGGAACGTCCGCTCCGTGGACCGCGCGGCGGCACTTCTCCTCGCGTTCGCCGACTTCCCCGCCGAGGCTGGGGTCACGGAGCTCGCGCGCAAGCTCGGGCTGCACAAGAGCACCGCGTCCCGGCTGCTCGCGACGCTCGAGCGACGCGGGCTCGTGGAGCAGGACGAGGAATCCGGCAAGTACCGGCTTGGCGTGGTCGTGATCCGGCTGGCCGAGCGCGCCGAGAAGACGCTGGACCTGGGCTCGATCGCGCGGATCGACCTGGAGCGGCTGGCCCGGGCGACCCGCGAGACCGCGGGCATGGGGATCCTCGACGGCGACCGCTGCCTGACCGTGGCCCAGGCCGACGGACCCAACATGGTCGCCTGCGCCGACTGGACCGGGCGCACCACGCCACTCCACTGCGTCGCGTCCGGCAAGGTTCTCCTCGCCGCGATGGCGGAGCGCGACATCCTGCGGCTGGTCAAGACGGGCCTGGCAGCCTGCACGGACCGCACGATCACGGCCCTGGCGCCGCTCCTCGAGGAGCTGGCACGGGTCCGGCGCCGGGGCTTCGCGACCGCATTCTCGGAATGGGAGCCGGGTCAGAACGCGGTGGCCGCGCCCGTCCACGACGCCCGCGGCCGCGTGGTGGCGGCGGTGAACGTGTGGGGCCCCGCGTATCGGGTCACCCCGGCCCGGGTGGCGGAGCTTGCCGCGGAGGCTCGCGCGACGGCCGGAGCGATCTCGATCCGGCTGGGCGGCGCCCCGGCCTGACCCGCGACCCCGTCAGCGCGTCTGCGCAGGCACGGCCAGGCTGGCCGCGAGGATCTCGGCAAGGTCGATCGCCTGCACGTCCGCGCCGCGGTCGCCCGCGGCGCTCAGCCCGTCGCGGATCATCGTCATGCAGAACGGGCACTCGGTCACGACCGCGTCCGCGCCGGTGGCGAGCGCCTGGCGCGTCCGCTCCTCGTTGATGCGCGTCCCGCGGCTCTCCTCCATCCACATGCGCCCGCCGCCGGCACCACAGCAGAACGTTGACCTTTCGCGCCGCTCCATCTCGTGGAGCTCGACCATCGGGAGCCGCCGCAGCACCTCGCGGGGTTCCGCCGAGATCCCGCTGTAGCGGGCCATGTAGCAGCTGTCGTGGAGCGTGACGGACCGCGTGGAGGTCCCGGGGGCATCCGCGATCGGGAGCCGGCCGGCGGCCAGGAGCCCCTGGAGGTAGACCGAGTGATGGAGGATCTCGAACGTCCCGCCCAGCTGGCCGTATTCGGTCCCGATCGTGTTGAAGCAGTGCGGGCAGGCGGTGATGATCGTCCGCTTCTCGAAGCCGTACCGTTTCAGCGTCTCGATGTTGCCTGCGGCGAGAACCTGGTAGACGTACTCGTTGCCCATCCGGCGCGCCGGGTCGCCCGTGCAGGACTCCTCCTGGCCGAGCACCGCGAACCGCACCCCGGCCGCGGAGAGGCAGGTCGCCACGGCGCGGGCCACCCTGCGGTTCCGCTCGTCGAAGGCCGCCGCGCAGCCCACCCAGTAGAGCACCTCCAGCGAGTCGAGCGTCCCGGCCTGGGCCAGCTCGGCGACGGTCGGCACGGCGAACGGCAGGTCCTTCGTCCAGTCCATCCGGCCCGCGCGGGGGCTGCCCCACGGGTTGCCGGCCTGCTCCATGTTCCGGAACGCGCCGTTGAGCTCCGGCGGGAAGCGGGTCTCCTCCAGGACGAGATTCCGGCGCAGCCCCACGATCTTGTCCACGTGCTCGATGAGGACCGGGCAGGCCTCGACGCAGGCCCCGCAGGTCACGCAGTCCCACACGGCGTCGTACGGGATCGCCGCATCCACGATCGGGGTCGCGAGGGCCGCCGGCGCCAGCCGGTCGTCCAGGCCATACGTCTCGCGGACGAGCGGGCTGTTCGGGATCAGGTTCAGCCCGTGCTCCGCATCCACGGCCAGGTGGCGGATGCCCATGATCATCGCGCGCGGGTCCAGCGACTTGCCGGTGGCGTTCGCCGGGCAGGCCTCGGTGCAGCGTCCGCATTCGGTGCACGTGAAGCCGTCGAGCAGGTCCTTCCAGCCGAGGTCGGCGATCGTCCGCACGCCGAACGTCCCGCCCTCCGCCTCCAGGTCCATGGCCGGGAGCTGGCCGCGCGGGGCGAGCTTGCGCAGGTAGACGTTGAAGAAGCTGGTGGCCATGTGGAGGTGCTTGCTGCCCGGCAGATAGCAGATGAAGGCGGCCACCAGCACGACGTGAGCCCACCAGCACACCGCGAACCCGACCTGGAGCAGCCCCGGGTCGACGGTGCGCAACGGCGCCGCGAGCGCGTTCGACACGATCGCGCCCGGCCGGTCGCCCCACCGGGCCGCGCCGAGCGCCATCGCCGCCAGCTCCGCGCCCACCACGCCGCCGATCAGGGCCAGGATGACGAGCGCGCCGCGGGTGAGGGCCAGGCGGCGCGGCCGCGTGACCAGCCTCCGCCAGCCGGCATACCCGACGGCCATGAGCACCCCGACGGCGGCCACGTTCTGGAGCGCCGTCAGCGCGGTCCACAAGGCGCCGTCAGCGGGCCAGCCCACGATCGCCTGCACGAGGCCGCCGGTGATGATGTCGGCCGTCCCGACCGTGAGGGCCACGAAGCCCCAGAAGATCGCGAGATGCATCAGCCCCGCCCGGGCATCCCGGAACATCCGCGCCTGCGCCAGGGCGTAGACGACCAGCCCCGCGGTCCGGCGCGCGACCGACGCGAACGGGCGCGATGGCCCGGCGGCCGCGAAGACCCGCAGATGGCGCGCCATGGCCAGCGCGAAGTACGCCATCGCCCCGTAGACCACGGGGAAGACGAGCGGGTATCCCGGGACGTCGGCGTAGGCGGCGAACATCGGCGGCCTCCGGAAGCGTGGCGCGTCAGCGAGCCTGGGAGTCGATCCCCGGAGGATACGCGACACCACGCCGCATCACCCCCGACACGTGCGCTAGAGTCAGCCCGCGATGCAGGACCTCATCGACCGGCTGGGCACGTACTCCCTCGCCCTGGCGGGCGACGTGCTGCTCGTCGCGATCGTCATCGGGGTTGTCTGGCTGGCCTACCGCGTGCTCGCCGCCGTGGTCCGGCGGTTCATCGCCCGGGCTGCCGCCGCCCCGCTGCCGGGGGAGGCCGAGCTCGACGCAGAGCAGCGGGCAACCCGGCACGCGGAACGGAGCCGGCGCCTGGAGACCGTGGCCGGGTTCGGCCTCCGGCTCGTCCGCTGGTCCGCCATCGTCGTCGTCGCGACCGTCGCGACCTCGGCGTTCCTGCCGTCGGTCTGGGCCGCCATCGGCGGTCTCGGGGTGGGCTTCGGCGTGGCCATCGGTGGCGCGATCGGGTTCGGCGGCCAGCAGCTCGTGCGCGACTACCTCAACGGCATGCTGATCCTGGGCGAGAACCCGTACAGCGTGGGGGACATCGTCGCGATCGCCGGCGTCCGTGGCACGGTGGAGGAAGTGGGCCTCCGCCGCACCGTCATCCGCGACATGGACGGGACGGTCCACTCGGTCCCGAACGGCGCGATCGGCGTGGCCTCCAACTTCACCCGCCGGTTCGCACGGGTCAACGAGCGGTTCACGGTCGCCTATGGCACCGACATCGCGCGGGCCACGGCGATCATCAACGAGGTCGGGGAGAGCTTCGCGGCCGACGCGGCATGGGCGCCGCGCCTGATCGAGGCGCCTTCCGTGCTCCGGGTGGAGCCGGTCGTGGACCCGGGGATCCCGATCCTCGTCTCGTTCGCGGTCCGGCCGGGCGAGCAATGGGCGGTCGCGGGCGAGTTCCGTCGCCTGGTCCTGGACGCCTTCGCCCGCGAGGGCATCCGGCTGGCGACCTCGCAGCGGGTGCAAGTGGACCCGACCCTCCCGGGCCCGGCCGCGGATCCGGACACCGCGGAGTCGGGAGCGGAGTACACGTGACGGACGCGTATCATCCGGTCACGACCGACGTCGGCGTGCGACGCAGTCCCGGAGGTGCCGCAGCGTGAGCTCCGATCCCAACCGCGCCCCCGAGCTCGAGGCGAACGCGATCCGCGCGAGCTCGGGCCGGGCGGAGGACTGAGCCAATGCCGTTCGGGTTCCATCGCCGAGCCACGCCGCCGAGTGCGAAAGCCGCGCCGACCGCGGCTGCCGGCGCGCGCACCCACGGCATCCGGACCGGCGTCCCGTTCGACGCATTGACCGAGGATTGGCGCCTCGTCGGGCTCATGGAGCTCGACGGCCGGCTGCTCGACATCCTGAACCGGCGCGAAGCCATACCGATCGGCGAGATGTCCTGGTCCACCCTGGACGCCGTGTCCGACCTCCAGCCGGCGCCCGGCCTGCAGAAGGTGGACCCGTACGACCTGATCGTGGTCCTGGCAGGCGACCGCACCCTGCCGCCCCTGGACGATGCCGAGAAAGCGGCCATGCGGGTGCACAAGATCGCCTACGACGTCGCCCTCGAGCTGCCTCCCTACTCGGTGACCGGCACGGTCTTCCTCCACCCGGGTTCCGAGCCCGACCGGCTGCTGGACCGGGGCGCCGACCTCTTCTTCCCTGTGACGGACGCGGTCGTCGCGGTCGGCGACGTGCCGCTCGGCGATTCGGGGGTCGACGTCGTGCTGGTCAACCGTTCGCATCTGCGCGGCGTCGAGCAGGTGGACCGGTCCGTGCTGGCCGCCGCGCAGGCGCGGCGGGCGCCCCGAACGGTCGGCTGACCGTCTGTCGGCTGATCCTCGGTCGGCGTCAGCCCGTCCGCACGGGCACCTTCCGCCCGAAGAGCCCGCGGATCGAGGCCCGGCCCGTATCCTTCGCGCGGGGCGTCCCGAGGACCCGCTCGGCCAGGCCGCGGAAGTCGCCGGAGACCTTCTCGGCCGGGAAGAGGTCGATCACGGTCCGGCCCTCGTTCGCGGCCTTGACCAGCTGGAGCCCGGCGGACCGGATCGTGGCGAACGTCGGCATTCCGACCGTCCGTTCGATGTCGTCCACGCTCACGCCGCTGTTGACGCGGTTGATCACCAGCGCGAGCTTGTTGCGGAAGCCCAGCTCGCCGGCCACGTCGCGGAGCTGCACTGCGGCGCGGACGGCGGGCACGTCCGGTGTGACCGGGACCAAAATTCGGTCCGCGTGGCTGAAGATCGCGCGGTTCATCACGTCATAGTCGGGGTGAAGATCGACGACGATCACGTCGAAGGAGCGGCGAGCGCGGTCGATCGCATCGGCGACGTCCTCCGCGTCCAGGCTGCCGGCCTTGAGCGGGCTCGACGAGAGGACCAGGACCTTCAGGCCCGACGGGTGCGCGGCGATCAGCTCATCCAGGGTCTCGCGGGCGACCCCCGGCCCGGACTCCTTGGCGTCGCCGAGCGAATCGACGAGGGTCCGGATTCCCGACATGCCCAGCGACGAGGCGATATGGCCGGTCACGGTGTCCGCGTCCACCAGCAGGACCTTCCGGCCCATCGCGACGAGCGAGGCCGCCAGGTTCACGGCGATCGTGGTCTTGCCCACCCCGCCCTTCGGGTTGAAGACGCTCAGGAACGCGCCCCGGCGCGACCAGTCACTGGAGGAAAGCGGGCCCGACTGGATCACGGCGCCGCTGCCATCGTCGACGGTCATCTGGCGGATCAACATCGCCTCGACCCGCCAGCGGAGCGCCTCCGGCGAGTAGGGCCGGGTGAAGTACTCGTCGCGGGCTCCGGCCCGCCCGGCCGCGCCAGAGAGCCGGTCGAGCGTGCGCGGCGAGACGATCATCAGGGCCGGGATATCCCGTCCCGGCTCGTGGAGGAGCTCGTAGTACTCGAGCGACTCGTCGAAGTCGCTCTCGCCGTCGAGGATCGCGACGGCCACGTCGTGGCGGCTCGCGAGGAGCGCCTGCAGGTCGCCCGGGTGCTTGACCGCGACCGGCTCGAAGTCAGCCTCGCGGAGCGCGTCAACGACGTACTGCCGCTCATCGTCGGGCAACGCGATCGCGATTGCTGGGCGGGCCATCCCTCCTGGTCCTTTCGTCTCGCGGACGGATCCGCTCAGTCTTCCGGGTCGTGAGCAGTGACGGTGATGACGCCGTCCCCGTCAGCGGTGACACGGGCGCCGAAGCCGGGGAGGGTCGGGATCACGTCGCGGAGCGAGAGGGTCGCCTCGTGCTGGACGGCGAACAGGAACTCGCCATCCGGTCCCGACGACACGCTCACGTGCTGCACGCCAGCCAGGCGGCCGAGGTAGCGCTTGAAGCTGGCGATGCTCGCCACGCTGACCAGTCCCGCAACCGCGACCTGGGTCGTGGACATGGGTGTGGCCGGGCGCTCTGCGGCGGAGTCGTCGGGCTCCGAGTTCTGCACGCGGCCCGCAAGGCGGGCGGCGAGGTCGTCGCCGTCCAGCTCCGGGATCTCCGAGATCTCGGCGGCGGCGGCTTCCGCCGCGTCGGCCTCGGCGGCCGCGAAGTCTGGCGTCAGCCCGAGCAACGCGAGGCGCGGGTCGGGATCCGCGGAATCCGCGTCCGGCTCTGCAGGCTCTGCAGGATCGGGCTCGGCCCCGAGCGTGGGCGCGCTGGCATCGGGCTCGGCGCCGGCGTCCCAGGTTGCCTCGGCAATGGCCGCGTCCGATGCCGCGTCGGTGGTCGGCTCGGGTTGGCTGATGGACCCCGTCTTGATGGTCGGCTCCGGCTCGGCGACGGGCTCCGGCTCGGCGATCTGCGCGACAGCCGGGACTCCCAGGCCTGGCTCGGCCAGGAGCGCCGCGAACGCGGCCTCATCGGGCTCGCCGAAGGTGGGCGGCTCGGGCATCTGCTGAGCGCGCGCGGCCAGCATCGACACGTCGGTCTCGACGAGCAGCTCGTCGAAGAAGGCCGCCATCTCCGCCTCGAAGACGGCAACCTGGGCTTCGATCCGTGCGACGTTCTGTTCCACCAGTGTGGCGTGACGCGCCAGCTGTCCGTCCAGCTGGCCCCGCCGGCTGGCGATCCGATTCTCGGCCTGCTCCCGGATCCGGGCGATCTCGGTCTTCGACCAATCCTTGATCCCGGCCACGTCCTCCTCCGCGTGTCGCCGGAGGGCGTCTGCGTCGGCCACGGAGCGTCCCTTGATCTGCTCGACCTGCGTGGACCCCTCGACCCGGAACTGCTCCAGGGTGGCTGCGCGGGCCTGCTCGGCGGCCGCCTGCATCGCATGGGTCAGGTCGACGAGGAACTTCGTGGGTCGCCGGGTGGGCGCCGCCGCGGCGACGGGGACCTCGGCCATGGGCATCGGTTCGGCAACGGGGGCCGCCGCCGCATCGGACGGCTCGTTCGCCGCAGCCGGCTCCTCGGGCTGGCCGGTCGCTGGCTGGACGGCCTCGGCGTCGTGCGCCGGGAGGACGGACGGCTCAGGATCCACGGCCTGCGCCTCGCCCTCGAGGGGCTCGTCTGCCTCGTCGAGGGCTGGTGCCCGATCCGGACTCCACGGGAGCCGGAAGCCAGATCGCGATTCGGTGGTGGCCATGTTGCGCGGTCCTCTTGCAGTCGATTGGTGGGCGCGAGTCCCCTCACCCAATGCGGATGCTAGGGGCGGGGGGCGGTGCGGTGGAGTTGACTAGTGGTACCACTTGGCAACGGCGGTGGTACCCCCGGGGTCCGGTCGGTGCCCGACCGCACCGGCCCGGTGCGCGGGCGCCCCGGCCGGGGCTTCGGTGCCGCAGGACGGCTACGATGTCAGGGCCATGAGCGACACGACGCCGGATTCGACCACCCAGCCCCCCGGCCCGCCGCCCCGCGACCAGCTGGGCCGCCGGCCGCGCGACCTCCGAATCTCGGTGACGGACCGCTGCAACCTGCGGTGCACCTACTGCATGCCTGCGGAGATCTTCGGTCGTGACTACGCGTTCCTGCCGCGCTCGCAGATCCTGCGCTACGAGGAGATCGTCCGCCTGGCGCGCATCTTCGTCCGGCTGGGCGTCGAGAAGCTCCGGATCACCGGCGGCGAGCCCACGGTCCGCCGCGACCTGCCCGACCTCGTCCGCCAGCTGGCCGCGATCGAGGATGTCCACGACCTCACGCTGACGACGAACGGGTCCGCGCTGCGGACGCTCGCGGCGCCGCTTGCCGACGCGGGGCTGCGCCGGATCACCGTGAGCCTCGATTCCCTCGACGACGCGGTCTTTCGGGCCATGAACGGCGCCGACATGCCGGTCGCCCGGGTCCTCGACGGGATCGCCGCCGCTACGGCGGCCGGGCTAGCCCCGATCAAGGTCAACATGGTCGTCAGGCGCGGCAGCAACGAGGCGTCGGTCGTCCCGATGGCGCGCTGGGCCCGCGACGCAGGCCTCATCCTGCGCTTCATCGAGTACATGGACGTCGGGACCGCGAACGGCTGGCGGCTGGACGATGTCGTCCCCCAGGCCGAGATCGTCGAGCTCGTGGACGCGGCGTTCCCGCTCCAGGCGCTGGAGCCCAACTACGCCGGCGAGGTCGCCTCCCGCTTCCGCTATCGCGATGGGGCCGGAGAGATCGGCGTCATCGCGTCGGTGACAGCGCCCTTCTGCGGGGCCTGTACCCGCGCCCGGCTGTCCGCCGAGGGTGAGCTGTACACGTGCCTCTTCGCGGCGCACGGGACGGACCTGCGGGCCCCGCTCCGGGCGGGTGCCGACGACGCCGAGCTGGAGGCGCGGATCCGCGCCGTCTGGGGCGCGCGCGACGACCGCTACTCGGACCTCCGCAGCGCCGCCACCGGGAACCTGCCCCGCGTCGAGATGTTCGCGATCGGCGGCTGAAGGGCGCCCGATGCGCCTGCAGGCCGCGCGGCCGGTCGCGGCCCTTGGTCGCCGGGGCGCGGCATACGTCGCCGATTCGCTCGTCGTGGGCGTCGCCTATCTCGCGCTGGCGGTCTTCTTCGACGCTGTCTTCGGGCCGCTCGTGGCGGCCTCGCCGGACGGGACCGCGATCGTGGTGGTGGCGGTCGATCCGCTTCGCGTGATCCTGGAGCTGACGGCGACGCTCCTGGTCGACGCGCTCTACTTCGCCGGGTCCTGGAGCCTGTGGGGAGCGACCCTCGCGCAGCGCGCGTTGCGGCTCCGGGTCCGGATGGCGGAAGGCCCGCCCCCGACGCCGGCTGCGCCGGACGCGCTCCCGATCGAGGTCGCCTGGCGTCGCTGGGCGGTGCTGGCGGTCCTCCCGATCGCGGTGGGCTCGCTCGGGGCGAGCGGCGCGCTGGACCTCGGCGCGCTCGTCATCGTGAACGGGACCTGGTTCCTGGCGCTGCTCATCTCGGCGGCGGTGGATCCCCTCCGCCGGGGGCTCCACGACCGGCTTGCCGGGACCCTGGTCGTTCCGGCGCCCGACCGCCGCGCCTGACGGTCCTGGCTCGCGCTCCGTGGCTCACGGCGCCGGCGTTCGTCCACACGCCGTCCACACCGTCGCGGAAACGGTGGACGGGATTGGCGAGCCGGCCGCCAACTTCGTGGATAACCGGGTTGTCGTCGCGGCGCCGAGAGGCGAAGATCTCCCTGCCCGGAGGGGCCGCGAAAGTCGAGACCCGGCGATCACATCAACGGGTTTCGGCGAGGTGATCGGGAGCAATCCCGGTCGTTCTCCCTCTGAGGTCGCGCCGCGATTGCATCAAGGCTGCTTCCTCGGACGTGGTTCCTCCGGGCGTTTCCGTGCCTCCGCCCGGCCGTCCGCATCCTCGTCGGCCGGCGTGCCCTCAGGTCGGCGGGTGCAGGTTCTCGCGATCGGTGAGCGGGTCCGCTGCCGGCGTGGCGCACAGGAAGTAGCGGAGCCGCGTCCGCCCGGTGTTCCGGATCGCGTGCGGGAGGCCCATCTCCACCCGGACCCCCTTGAGCGGTTCCAGCGTCTCCTCCAGCGAGCCGATCCGGACGGTGCCGCGTCCCTCGAGGACGACGACCACGTGCTCTGCCGCGAGGTGGCGGTGCCAGCCGGTCGTGGCGCCGGGGTCCAGCTCGACCTCGGCGACGCTGAAGCTCCGGGTCCCGAAATCCCCGGTCTCCACGAGCACGCGGTGTCTGAGCCCCGGCTGTTCGATCACGCGGGCGCTCTCCCGGCGTCGGACCGGCTCGCCTTTCGTCGCCTGCGGGGAGGGCTGGTCGTCGAGGGGGCGATCCGGACCGGCCTCGACGGAGGCCACCAGCGCCAATGCGTCGATCGCCCCGTCATTGCGGACCAGGTGCTCCTCGGCGGGCGCCTGGTACAGGACGTCGCCGGCGCGCACGACGACGCGTCGGCTCAGCCGGACTCCGTGCTCGAAGGAGATCTCGCCCGCCGCGAGGTAGAGGATCGCCTCCGCCTCGCGTCGCTCGGGCCCGACCTGTGCGCCCGGCAGGATCCGGTCGAACCGGAGGTGGATCGCCATGCCGGGTCGGACGTCCATTCGAGTCGGGTCAGCCGTCGAGCACGGTCAGGTCGCGGCCGCCCGCCCGGGCCGCCTTTGCCTTCTCGGCCCACGCGCCCAGCACGGCGTCACGGTGTGGCCGGATCGGGCAGTGCTCGTCCCGGTTGCCCATCTCGTCGCAGTAGCCCAGGGGCACGCACTTGGGTGCCAGGAAGCTGCCCAGGAACGGGCTGACCGCGAAGACCTCGTGGCGGATCAGCTGGAAGAGGCGCCGGATCTCCCACTGCGCCATCGTGCACAGGCGCAGGCCCGACATGTGGATGAGCGCCCGAAGGTTCGCGGTCATCACGAGGTTCGTGCGGGTCGCGTTGGGGAAGACGAAGCGGGCGTCCTCGCCCGGGATCCCGGCCGCCAGGAGCTCGCCGTACAGGTCCAGCGCGCCATCCACCTGTGCCTCGTACCTGGCACGAAGGCCCGGATCCGCCTCCGCGAGCGTGGCGGGCAGCATCGTGGCGGCCGCGGTGAACTTCACGTAGCGCTGGCTCTGCTGGTCGAACGCCACGCCGGCCCTGTGACGGACCAGCTGGTGCGAGAGAGTCCGGCTCACGCCGCTGATCCCGAACGTGAAGACGACGTGCTCGATCGTGCTGCCATGCCCGGATTCGATGACGCCGCTGATCAGCTTCTGCATCTTGACCCGGTCGATCTCGCCGGCCTCTGCCCGCCGGAAGATCTCGGCCGGCTCCAGCTCCGAGTAGCAGGTCCGGCACGCCGTGTAGATGAGCGGCACGTAGAAGCGCTCGACGATCTCGCGCGACGGGAAGAGGAGGGTCGCCTTCATGCCCAGGTCGTGGCGCCCGGGATTGCGCGGGATGGCGGACCTCGGCTGGGCTGAGACTGGCTCGACCATGCCCGCAGGATAGCGGGTCGGCATCCGGCCGATCGGCCGGGCAGACGCGTCGCCGGGCTCAGGCGGGAGCGGCCGCGCCCGTTCCGGCCGGGCCCGCGTCGGCGGTGTGGAACCAGCGCCACACGAGGAACGTGCCCAGCGTGTAGAGGACGATGATCGTCACGAAGTTCACCGCGTAGCCGGCCGTGAAGCCCAGCGTCGCCTGCAGGAGGCTGTACCAGGGACCCGCGATCACCCAGCCCAGCGACCAGGCGAGGCTGGCCGCCGCCGCGTACGTGGCGCGCTCGCGCGGCAGGAGCCGCTCCATGGCGAACGCGTTGAAGATCGGGTTCCCCGCGTTCATCAGCGAGTTGCGGATCGCCATCGCGCCGATCACGGTCCACAGGATCGGGCTGAACCCCAGCACGGCGAGGAACGGGATGCTGACGGCCTGGACCAGCACGACCGAGCCGATCCTGCCAACCCGCCGGGCCAGGGCGGGCTGGAAGAGGATCGCCAGCGTGGTCCCCAGGCTCGTCAGCGCGAAGACCGCGTTGAGCGAGGCGAGGTCCAGCCCGAACTTGTGCTGCACGAACACGTTGAGGAACGGGATCACCTGGCCGGCTCCCAGCGACACGAGGAACCCGGGCAGGATGAGCCGCATGAACGTGCCGGGGTCGGAGAGGCGCGGCAGCCCGATCCGGATCGTGCCCCGCCGGCGCGAGAGGTCGGGCCGCACGGCCAGAGGTTCGCCACTCCAAGGGAGGCCGGGCCGCCCCTCGAGGGTCCGCCAGTCGCGCCGCCGCGCTCGCGGCCGGTCGTCGTGCACGGCCAGCAGGACCACCGTGGCGACCAGCGCGGCCGCGAGCATCAGCACCAGCAGGACGCGGTAGGCGGCCGGATCGCCCTCCGAGAAGCCGCCCAGGCGGGCCGCCAGTGCCGCGATCGCGCCGCCGACCAGCGCCGCCACGACATTGACGCCGGTCGAGATCGCGCCCTGGAGCGAGAAGAGCTCGCTCCGGTGCGCCGCGTGGCTGTGCTCCGTCATGAACGGCGACTGCACCACGAAGAACGACTGGTTCGCGGCGCCGATGAGCGCGGCGCAGGCGACGACCGCCAGCGAGGAGCCGACCAGGAGCAGGCCCAGGATCCCGACCGCCGAGACACCGGTCGCCAGGATCAGCACGAGCCGGCGCCCGACCCTGTCGGAGAGCAGGCTGGCCGGGAAGGCGGCGAGCGCTCCGGCCGCCGAGCCCGCGGTGGCGACGAGGCCGATGAAGGCGTTGTCGAAGTGGAGCGAGGCGAGGTACAGGTTGAAATCGACCCACCACAGGCTGAGCGTGACGCCGTAGACCAGCGTGGCAAGGAGGAAGACCCGCGCGTCGCGCTCGAAGCCCGTGAAGCTCCGCGCGTAGCGCCGGAGCGCCCCGGTCACGCCTCCCCGGAGAGGAGTTGGCGGAGCCCGTCCCCGCGCTCCGGAGAGGTGATCGTGACCCGGGGCGTCGCCGGGTCGGCGGCGACGGGCAGGCGCAGGATGATGGGCGCGATCGGCTCGGCCATGGAAGGATCCCTCGGGGGCAACAGGGCGGGCTGCCGCGCCAATCGTACCGGGTCACGAGCCCGCCCCGCCGGCCGCGTGGGCGATCAGGGAGCGCCGTGCCCGGCTCCGGGTGCGAAGGGATCCGCCTCTCCCAGCGCGTAGGCGACCGCGGTGTCGAGCGCGAGTCCGCCGCCCTGCGCCTCCAGCCGCTCCCGCTCGGCCGCGTCCATCGCAACGCGGGCGTTCGGGCGGGTGGCCTGCTCGAAGACCTCTTCGACGATGCCGGCGAGCTCCGTGCCGGTGGACTGCGTCAGCTGTCGGGCGGCGCCGCGCAGCCGGGCCGCCCGCGGCAGGTCGCCCTCGGTGACGGCGACGGCGGAGAGGTCGTCCACGACCATGGTGATCCCCGAAAGGTCGCCAGCCTCGTGGAAGTGGCGAAGCGCATGCCGGAGCATGTCCGCGGCGCTGTCCGTGCGCCCCTGCTTGAGGACGGCGGAGCCCAGCATGTGGAGCGCCCAGGCCTCCATCGTGCGATTCCCCGCCGCCCGGAAGTGCTCCAGCGAGCGGACGTACCAGCCCTCGGCTTCGGCGACCTCCGAGGCGAAGTAGTAGAGGCCGCCGATTCCCCAGAGCACGTTGCCCTGGCCCAGGCGGTCACCGATCGCCTCGTAGTTCTCGAGCGCCTCGTCGAGGTCCGTCCTCGCGCGCCGCCAGGTCTCCGTGTCGCGCGAGTCGCCGCCCCGCCGCAGGGCCGGGATATTGGAGGAGCCGAGGTTGTAGAGCCCGTTGGCGATCTCGCGCCGGTCGCCGAGCGTCCGCCAGATCTCGAGGGCCGCCTCGTACCACGGGCGCGAGGCCTCGAAGTCGGCCTGCCAGTACGCGACGCCGGCGAGCGCCTCCAGGAGGCGGGCATGTGTCTTCGGGGCCAGGTCCCAGCCGTGCGCCTCGAGAGCGGTGAGCCGGCGGCGCGCCTCCCGGAGATAGCCGCGCTGCTGCCAGAACCGCCACAGCGCGAACCCGAGTCGGGCCGCGGCCTCCGGATCGGGGATCGCCTCCGCCCGGTCCAGGGCGGCCCGGAAGTTGTCGGCGTCGGCCTCCAGCCGGTCCAGCCACGTCCGCTGCGAAGGCCCGGAAAGCTCGGAGGCGGCCCGTTCCGCCAGCTCCAGGTAGGCGGCGAGGTGGCGAGCCCGCACGACGGCCCCTTCCCCGGAGGCGTCGAGGCGTTCTGCGCCGTAGGTCCGGATCGTGTCGAGCAGCGCGAAGCGCGGCACGCCCGCGACGTCGTCGCTTCGGACCAGGGACTGGTCGACCAGCGCGACGAGCACGTCGAGGAGGTCGATGCCCAGCTCCCCGTCCGGGTCGCAGACGCGCTCGATCATGGGGAGATCACAGCCGCCGACGAAGACCGAGAGCCGGGCCAGGAGGCGTCGGCCCGCGTCGTCGAGGAGGTCATAGCTCCAGGCGATGGCGCCGCGCAGCGTTCGCTGGCGTTCCGGGAGGTCGCGCGACGCGGAGGCGAGCAGCTCCAGGCGGTGCTCCAGCCGGTCGAGGATGGCGTCCGGGGTGAGGACCTTGACGCGCGCGGCGGCCAGCTCGATCGCGAGCGGGAGGCCCTGCAGCGCGGCGCAGATGCCGGCGACGGCCGGCGCGTTCTCGTTCGTGACGCGGAAGTCGGCGCGGACGGCGACGGCGCGCGCCACGAAAAGCCGCACCGCCTCGTACTGGCCGAGCGTCGCCGGATCGCCGGCGCGGACATCGGCGGGCAGCTGGGCCACCTCGAGGGTCGAGAGATGCCGGGAGTCGGGCGGCGTCGGGAGGCCGGGCACCGCGTATTCCTGCTCCCCGGAGACGTGGAGGGCGCCCCGGCTGGTGGCCACGATGGTGAGGTCGGGGCAGGCTCGGAGGAGCTGCGCGACAAGCGGGGCGGCGGCGATCACCTGCTCGAAGTTGTCGAGGACCAGCAGGCACGTCCGGGCCGCGAGATGCTCGACGAGGAGCTCCGCGGCCGGGCGGACGCCGCTGTCGGCAAGCCCGACGACATGGGCGATCGCCCCCGGCACCAGCTCTGCCTCCCGGAGCGGCTCCAGCGGGACGAACCAGACGCCATCCGGGTAGCCGTCCGCGGCCGCGGCGGCAAGCTGCAGCGCGAGGCGCGTCTTGCCGATCCCGCCCGGACCGGTGAGCGTGAGGAGGCGCGACGCGTCCAGGAGCAGCTGCGTGGCCGCCAGGTCGCGGTCTCGGCCCACGAATGACGTCAGCTGGGTCGGGAGGTTGTTGGGCCGCCGGTCCAGCGAGCGGATCGGCGGGAAGTCGACGGGCAGGCCGGCCGCCTCGAGCTGGGAGAGCCGCTCCGGCCGCAGGTCCTTCAGGCGGTGCTCGCCGAGGTCGCGGATCGTCACGTCGGCGGGCAGCCTGCCCTCGAGGAGCGTTCGCGTCGTCTCCGAGACCAGGACCTGGCCGCCGTGGCCGGCCGCGGCGATCCGCGCCGCGCGGTGGACCTCCAGCGACGTGTAGTCGCCGTCCATGGTCGGGGTCGCCTCGCCCGTGTGGAGCCCCATCCGGACGCGAACCGGCGAATCCGCCGGCCACGGGTACGTCCAGAGCCCGCGCTGCGCGGCGATGCAGGCCGCCGCCGCCGCGCCCGCGCTCGCGAAGACCACGAAGAAGGCATCACCTTCGGTCTGGACCTCGACGCCGCCCGCGGCCTCGAACGCGGCCCGAAGGATCCCGCGATGCACCTCGAGGAGCTCCTCGTAGGCGCTCCCCAGGCGGGTGATGAGCGCGGTCGAGCCTTCGATGTCCGTGAACAGGAACGTGACCGTCCCGGCGGGCAGGGTCCGGGGCGTCGCGGACCGGGCGCCACGGCCGGGGGACGCTGGTGGGGAGGGCGGTTCCACGCGCCCGATGCTGCCCCAGCGTGGCACCGGCGTCAACGTCGAATCGCGGCCGGCGGATCGCGCCCAGGCGGACGCGTGTCAGCCTTCGAAACGGACACGTGTCAGCCGTTGACGGCTAACCCTCGCCTCCCGTAGCCTCAACCTCGTGGACGGCATCCGGCTCGTGGCCATCGCGGAGCCTGCTGCCGTCGCGGGGTCGTCCGGCAGCGCGGAGCCGGTGGTCGGCGACCGGTCCGCGGTCGCGGTCCGGGTGGGGACCGGGCTGCGGGCAGGCTCCGCCGCCTCTCGCCGCCCGCCCGCCGGATCCGCGTCGGCCCCGGAGGTGCTGGGCCGCGTGGTGGCATCCCGCCTCGATCCCGGAGGCCCGGCAGTCCAGTGGGGGATCGGCGCCGGCGATGACGATGCGACGGCCACGGCCCACGCCCGGATCGCCCTGCGGCGCGGCCGCGATCAGGTTGCCTGGCTCGCCTTCGCGACCGGGGACGGGTGGCGCGACGCGTTGCTGGCGGACCTGGGGCTGGCCCTGGCGGCGCTCCTCGACGACCTGACACCGCGCCAGGCGGAGATCGCCTGCCTGATCCTCGTGGACGGGGCGCGCCAGGCGGCGGTGGCCGGCGCGCTGGGCGTGAGCCGCGCGACGGTCTCCGTCACGGTCGCGCGTGGGCGGCTTCCCGCGATCGCGGGTGCGCTCCGGGCAATCGAGGCGCTCCTGGTCGGCCCCCCGGCCCCGGGAGCCGGGGGCGATGGGGGCGCCGCGGTCGACGGCAGCGTGCGCGCCGCGCGGCAGCGATGATCGGGGCCCTCCTCGCCGGGCTCGCCGCCGGATACGGCATCGCGATCCCCGTCGGCGCGGTGGCCGTCCTCATCGTGGAGACCGGGATCCGGTCCGGGTTCCGCGCCGCGGCGGCTGCGGGGGCCGGCGCGGCTTCCGCGGACGGGATCTACGCGGCGATCGCAGCCGTCTTCGGCGTCGCCCTCGCCGGCGCTCTGGCGCCGTGGCAGGTGCCGCTGCGGGTGGCGGCGATCGTCGTCCTCGTGGGGCTCGCGTTGCGCGGCTTCCGGTCCGTGGCCCGCGACGCGGCCCATGGCGCCACCGGAGGCATGCCCGGGTCCCTGGGCCGGGCGAGGCGGCCGCTCCGGCGGACTTACGCGGCCTTCCTCGGGATCACGCTCCTCAACCCGATGACGGTCGCCTACTTCGCCGCCCTCATCCTCGGCCTCGGCGGGACCGGGTCGGGCCTGGCAGAGAAGCTCGCCTTCGTCGTCGGCGCGATCACGGCCTCGCTCTCCTGGCAGACGCTGATCGCCGCCGCGGGCGCGGCGCTCCACCGGCGTCTCGCGCCCCGTCTGCGCCTCGTGGTGGGCATCGTGGGAAACGCCATCGTGCTGGCCTTCGCGGCAATCATCGCGGTCAGCCTGGCCCGGTAGCGGGCCGCGCGCGGGGGCTGATCGCGGTCAGGTCCGCGGCGGGACCCGACCCGGGAGCGACACGCTGAAGCAGGTCCGGCCCGGCGCCGACTCGACCTCGATCCGGCCGGCGTGCCGGTCCACGATCGACCGGACGATGTGGAGTCCGAGGCCGCTTCCCGCGCCCACGTCCTTCGTCGTGAAGAACGGCTCGAAGATCCGGGCCCGGACCTCCTCCGGGATCCCGGACCCCGAGTCGCAGATGTCCACGCGGACGCCCGGTGCCGCGGTGGGCTCCGACCCGGTCGGGAAGCCCGGCTCGAGCGGCGGATCCGCCTGGACGGTGACCTCCAGGACGCCGCGGCCCTCCATCGCGTCGGCCGCGTTGACGACCAGGTTCGTCCAGACCTGGTTGAGCTCGCTCCCGAAGGCCTCGATGCGCGGCCGAACTGTGGGGTAGGAGCGGCGGACCTCGATCCCGGCCTTCAGGCGCGGCCGCAGCATCACGAGCGTGCTCTCGATGCCGGCGATCACGTCCACCTCGCCGACCGGTGCGCGATCGAGATAGCTGTATTCCCTGACCGAGGCCACGATCTCGCCGATCCGCTCGGCGGCGGCCCCGATCTCGCCCAGGAGCTGGCGCCCCAGCGCGCCGGCCGCCAGCCACGCGAGCACCACGTGGCGAGCCTCGTCGCTGCCGAACGGCGCGAGCATGTCGTCCAGCTCGTTGCCGTCCCAGCCGAACGCGACGAGCGTCGCGGCCGGTTCCGCCGGCCGCGCCACGCCCAGCCGGGCCAGCAGCGCGACCATCGCGTCCTCGCGGTCGGCGGCCTCGAGCGGGTCCAGGACCGGCGGTGCCGCCGCCCTCCGGTCCAGCTCGTCGCGGAGGGCGGCGGCCACCTCGCGGGCCACGCCGTCGGGGTCCAGGTCGTCCGGACCGAGCGCCCCGAGGGCGGCGGACGCGCGATCCCACTCCCCAGCGAGCGTCGCCAGACGGGCGACCGTGCTCCGGATGGCCGCCGCCGGGTTGTTCAGCTCGTGGGCCAGCCCGGCCGCGAGCGTTCCCAGCGCCGCGAGCTTCTCCCGCTCGCGGAGCAGCGACTCCGTCGACCGCAGGCGGCCTGCGATCGTGCGCAGGAGCGCGAGCGCCAGCTCGGGCTGCCGGCCGAGCACGTCGAGGAGGGCGTCGCGACGCAGGGACAGAAGCGTGGCGGGGCCGATGGCGCGGACGGTGGCCGTTCGGGGCCGGCCCTCCAGGACCGCCAGCTCCCCCTGGACCTCGCCCGGCCCCACGATCGCGAGGGGGACGTCGGTCACGCCGGACCGCTTCGAGACTGCCAGCTCGCCGGCGAGCACGACGAACAGCGAGTCTCCGACCTCTCCCTCGCGCAGGAGGACAGCGCTCGGCGCCAGCTCCACCGTCTCGGCGGCGGTGGCCAGGCGCTCGAGCTCGTCGTCGGCCAGCCCGGCGAAGAGCGGGACGCGGCGAAGCGGCGCGAGGTCCACCGGCGCCTCAGAGGCCGGCGAGGTGCTGGTGCACGAACTGGACCGCCATGGCGCCCTCGCCGACGCCCGATGCGATCCGCTTGACGGAGCGGGCCCGGACGTCGCCGGCCGCGAAGATCCCGGGCACGTTCGTCTCGAGGAGGAACGGCTCGCGTGCCAGCGGCCAGCCAGGGACGCGGCCTTCAGTTCGTGAGAGCGCGGTCCCGGTGACGATGAACCCGGCGCCGTCCCGCTCGACAAGGCCCTCCAGCCAGTCGGTGCGCGGGAGCGCGCCCACGAACAGGAACAGCGCCTGCATCGGCACCTCGGCCGTCCCGGCCGCGTCGGCGATCGTGATCGCCTCCAGCTCGTCGGCGCCCCGCACCGCGGCGACGCTCGCGCTGAGCCGGACGGTGAGGTTGGGGCGCGACGCGATCTGGTCCACCAGGTACTGGCTCATGCCTGCCTCCAGGCTTCCCCCCCGGACCACGAGGGTCACGTGGCGGGCGAACCCGGCGAGGTAGACCGCCGCCTGGCCGGCCGAGTTCCCGCCGCCCACGACGGCGACGTCGTGATCGCGGTAGGCGAGCGCCTCGGTGATCGCGGCGCCGTAGAAGACGCCGAGGCCGATGAGGCCGTCCACGCCGGGCGCCTCCAGCCGCCGGTACTGGACGCCCATCGCGAGGATCAGCGCCTGGCAGCTCAGCTCCGTCCCGTCTCCCAGCGTGATGAGCGAGTACGGGTCCTCGCGCCGGATGCGCCGGACCTCCTGGGGAGTGAGGATCTCGGCCCCGAGGCGCGTGGCCTGGGCAACCGCCCGACGGGCGAGGTCAGCCCCGGTGAGCCCGGCGGGAAAGCCCAGGTAGTTCTCGATCCGCGAGGTGGTGCCGGCCTGCCCGCCCGGCGCCTCCCGCTCCAGGAGCAGCGTCCGGAGCCCCTCGGACGCGCCATAGACCGCCGCCGCGAGGCCGGCCGGGCCGCCGCCGACGATGACGAGGTCGTAGGAGGGCAGCGCCGCGTGGGTCCGCAGCCCGACCTTCCCGGCGATCTCCATGTTCGTCGGGGCACGCAGGTGGCTCCCGTCCGGGAAGACCAGGAGCGGATCGCGCCCCGGGTCGATCCCGGCGCTCGCGACGAGCCGGGCCGCCTCCGGGTCGGCCTCGACGTCGACCCAGCGGTAGGGGACCTGGTTGCGGGCGAGGTAGTCCTTGATCTCGTGAGCGCGCGCGGACCACCGGTGGCCGACGAGCCGGATTCCCTCGAAGGGCGGGATCCAGCCGGCGCGCCAGTCGTCGAGAAGCTCGGCGAGGGCGGGGAAGAGCCGTTCGTCGGGCGGGTCCCAGGGCTTCAGCAGGTACTGGTCCAGGCCGATCTCGTTGATCGCCCGGATTGCGACGTCCGTGTCCGCGTAGGCTGTCAGCAGCGCCCGCTTGGTCCCCGGCAGCAGGTCCATCGACGCGGCCAGGAACTCGACGCCGGTCATCCCCGGCATCCTCTGGTCGACGACGAGCAGCGCGACCGGCGTACCGCGCAACGTCAGCCGCCGGACTGCGTCGAGAGCATCCGGGCCGGAGCCGGCCGCCACGATCCGGTAGTCGCCGCCGAACCGGCCCCGCAGCTCGCGCTCGACGGCGCGCAGGACCTGGGGGTCGTCGTCGACGACCAGGATGACCGGGTTCGCCATCGCGGGCGTGCCTCCCTCGCGCTCGCCGAGCACCGTCGGGCCGTGCCCGGACGCGCGCGCATCGATTGCGCCTGCATGCTAGTCGACCCCGCGGCTTCCGACGAGAGGGCAAACCTGCCAGTTCCGGCCGCTCGCGAAGCGGGGACGACGTCCTCGCCTTCGATCAGGCGTCGGGATCGTCCCGGAGCCGCGCGAACATCACGGCGTCGACGAGGCCGCCTCGGAACGGCAGGTAGCTCCGGAGGACGCCCTCCCGCGCGAACCCGGCGCGGAGCGCGACGCGGCCCGATGCCTCGTTGCCGACGAGGGTCAGCAGCTCCATCCGGACCAGCTCCGGCTCGACCGCGAAGGCCCAGCGAGTCACGAGCCGGACTGCCCGGGCCGCCAGGCCTCGCCCGCGAGCCTCCGGAGCCAGCCAGTAGCCGACCGCCGCCGTGCGCGGCTCGTCGGGCCGCCGGTGGATGGCGATCGAGCCAACGAGCAGGCCAGTCGCCGCATCGCAGATGACGAAGGTCGGCTCGCGGCCGCTCGACCACGCCTCCGCGGTGAACGCCACGAACACCCGCGCGTCCTCGAGGTGGTACGGGACGGGCACCGGGATCCAGCGCGCGATCTCCGGGTCGGCGCACGCCGCGGCGATGGCGGGCGCGTCCGCCTCCCGGGGGAGGCGCAGGACCACCGTGCCGTCGCTGAGCGGCGGGTCCGGCGGCGGGAACGGGCGGAACACCGGGACGGCCATGCTGCCTAGACTCTACGGCGCGGGAGATCGCCCGGCGCGGCCGGGTCGGCGGGGCTCCCGCCGGACCGGGAGGCGCGCATGCCGGATCGCTCCCATCCCGCGGGCGTCGCTCGCCGCTACGCGCCGGCGGGAGATCCCGTGGGGCACGCGGTGCGGACCGAGCAGGTGCGGATCCGGATGGACGACGGCGTCCGCCTGGCGGCGACGCTCTATGTCCCCGACGGGCCCGGCCCGTTCCACGCGCTGCTGGAGTCGATCCCTTACCGGAAGGATGACTGGACGCTGTCACGAGACTGGCCGCTCCACGGCGCGTTCGCCGCGGCCGGTTACGTCAGCTGCCGCCTCGACGTGCGCGGGACCGGCAGCTCGGAGGGTGTGGCCGAGGGCGAGTATCCCGAGCGCGAGATCCTCGACAACCTGGCGGTCATCGACTGGCTTGCGACGCGCGACTGGAGCGCCGGCGGCGTGGGCATGTTCGGGATCAGCTGGGGCGGCTTCTCGGCGCTCCAGGCAGCCGCTCGGCAGCCGCCAGCGCTCCGGGCGATCATCCCCGTCCATTTCAGCCATGACCGCTACAACCTGGATGTCCACTACGTGGGCGGGACGCTCCACGTCGGCGAGAGCGTCTACTGGCCGGTGGAGATGGTGGGCGAGAACGCGCTGCCGCCCGACCCCGAGCGCTTCGGCCCGGGATGGCGCGACGAGTGGCTCCGCCGCCTGGAAGCCACGCCGCAGTGGCCGCTCGACTGGCTCCGCCACCAGCGCCGCGACGCGTTCTGGCGGGCCGCGTCGGTGGGCGAGGAATGGGCGGCGATCTCGGCGCCGGTCCTGGCGATCGGGGGCCTCAACGACGGGTATCGCGACGCCGTGCTGGCCCTGCTGGAGCACGTCCGGGCACCCCGTCGAGGCGTGATCGGTCCGTGGGGCCACGCGTGGCCCCACGCCGGCTCCCCGGGTCCGCCCATCGACGGCGTGGGCCTCATGCGCCGCTGGTGGGACCGCTGGCTGAAGGGCGAGGCGACCGGCGTCGACCGCGAGCCGATGCTCTCGCTGTTCGTCGCCGAGCCGCCCGGCACGGCCGAGTTCCCCGCGGAGCTCGCGGGGCGCTGGTGGCAGATCGACCACTGGCCGCCGGTGCCCAGGACCGCGGCCCCGCCCCCGCTCTACCTCGAGGGGGACGGCGCCGCTGGCGTGGGCTCGCTCGCCGGCGAGCCCGCCGCGCCCGGGGATGCGGCCGCCTCCACCTGGTCCGGCCCACCGGACGTCGGCCTGTGCGCTCCCTTCTGGTGCGGCTACGGCTACCCGCCGCAGGGCGTTCCCGGCGACCAGCGGGCCGATGACGCGCGCTCGCTCCTCTTCACGTCGCCGCCGCTCGAGCGGCCGGTCCTGGTGGCCGGAGTCCCGCACGCGCGGCTCTGGCTTTCGGCAGACCAGCCCGTGGCGCAGGTCTCGGTGCGCCTCGAGGCGGTGGCGCCGGACGGGCGGTCGGCGCTGGTCGCCCGTGCGGTCCGCAACCTGACCCGGCTCGATCCTGCCGTCGAGGTGCCGGTGCCCCTCGTCCCGGGTGAGCCCGTGGAGGTAGACCTCCCGCTGTCGGTCGCCGGCGCGCGGATCCCGGCCGGCCACCGGCTCCGCGTGGCCGTTGCCGGCGCCGCGTTCCCGATCGCGTGGCCCACGCCGACCCCGGTCGTGCTCACGCTCCACCACGACGTGGCTCGGCCCTCCGCCCTCCGCCTGCCGACGTCGGCCGGGTGGTCTTCGGAGCGCGGGCCGGACCTCGGGCAGCCGATCTTCGACCCGCCCGCGAGCGAACCCGTGCCCGGGATCGCCACGGCCTGGCGGATCGAGCGCGACGGGGTGGGCGGGACGACATCGCTCGTCTGCGAGTCAGGCGGCGGCGACCGGTTCCTGGAGCGCGACGGCCTGACCTTCGCGTCGGATGCCCGCGCTCGCCTGACCGTGGGTGACGGGTTCGCGGATTGCCGGGCCGAGGGGAGCATCCAGTACCGGCTCGCATATCCGAACGGTCCCGAGATCATGGCCGATGCCAGCCTGGCGCTCCGCTCGGACCGGGACGAGCTCCGGCTCCACGTGGCCCTGGTGGTCACCGAGGACGGCGGCCCCGTCTTCGAGCGGACCTGGGACCTGGCCGTGCCGCGGGATCTCCTGTGACCGCGCGGCGCCTCGCGGCGACCGGGTAGCCAGCGTGGACGGGGCACGGCTTCCCTCGCTCGGCCCGCGCGGCGAGGGCTGGGTCGTCCTGCAGGTCGTGTTCTTCGCCGGCGTGGGCGCTGCGGGCCTGCTGGGCCCGGCGTGGGGCGATCCGTGGCGGATCGTGGGCCTCGTGGCCGGAGTCGGGCTCGTCGCCCTCGGCGCGGCCGCTGCCGTGCTCGGCGTGGTCGGGCTGCGGGAGAACATGACTGCGGTGCCGCGACCGATCGAAGGCGGCCGCCTGATCGACTCGGGCGTCTACGGCCTGGTCCGCCACCCGATCTACACCGGGATCGTCACCGCGGGGCTGGGCTGGGGCCTGGCGACCGCCAGCCCGGCGGCGCTCGTCGCGACCGTGCTCCTGGGCTGCTTCTTCGATCTCAAGTCCCGGCGCGAGGAAGCCTGGCTGCTGGTCGCGTATCCGACCTACGCCGCGTACCGGGCGCGGGTCCGGAGGCTGGTCCCGTTCATCTACTGACGCGCGGGGGGTCCGAGGCCGCGCGGCGCAGGCGGTCCATCACGGCGCGTCCCAGGCCCGCCTCGGGGACCGGCTCCGCCACGATCCGGGAGAGGTCGGCGGCCTGCAGGGCGTGGAGGGCGTCGAAGAGGCGGGCGGCGGCCCCCACGAGGTCGCCGTCGGGGTCGAGGACCTCGGTCGCGGCGAACGGCCCGCCGGCCGCCTCGGCGGCGGCGCGGCCCGCCGCCGAGGCGGCAAGGAGGCCCACGCGCTCTCCCGGCCGCACCGCGAACGCGACCGACCCCGGGTCGCGCGGGTCTGCGAGCTCGAGCGGCACCCGCGGCGCGTAGTGCGCCCCGGCCCGGCCGGGCGCCAGCTCGGCCGTGCCCGCGGCCCCGTCGTCGAGCACCTCCAGGCGCCCGATCTCCGCCTCGATCGCCTCGACGGCGAGGCCTCCGGGGCGCAGGAGCACGGCACGGCCCGCGGCGAGCAGGATCACCGTGGATTCGACCCCCACCCGGCACGGCCCGCCGTCGAGCACGAGGTCGACCCGCGATCCCAGCCCCGCCACGACGTGCGCCGCGCGGGTGGGGGACAGATGGCCGAACCGGTTGGCGGATGGCGCCGCCACCGGGACGCCGGCCGCGCGGATCAGGGCACGCGCGACCGGATGGTCGGGCACCCGCAGGCCGACCGTCGGGAGCCCGGCCGTGACGATCCCCGGGATCACGTCCCGCTTGCGGAGGACCAGCGTCAGGGGCCCCGGCCAGAACCGCGCCGCCAGCCGCGCGACGCGGGGGTCGTCCGCGTCCTCCGCCTCCGCGTACAACGCGAGCGCCGACGCGTCCGCGAGGTGGACGATCAGCGGGTCGAAGGCGGGTCGCTCTTTCGCGGCGAAGACGCGGGCGACGGCGCGGGCATCGAGCGCGTTGGCTCCCAGGCCGTACACGGTCTCGGTCGGGAAGACCACCAGGCCGCCGCCACGCAGCCGTTCCGCGGCCACGGCGATCGAGTTGAGGTCGTCGCCGGGCAGGACCGGCGGCCCGGACGGGTGGCGGCCGGGGAGCGGGGTGTCTTCGGGCGCGGGCATCCCACGCAGGATCGCGCGTTCGGCGAGAGGGCGCACGGCCCGGCCGGAACCCCGGCGCCGCGGCGCGGCCGTCCGCGGCGCCGTCCGGACGTCGTACGATCGCCCTGACCATGCTGATCACCGCCGCGGCCGGCCCCGATTCGGCCGCGGTCGCTCCCGAGCCCCTCGCGCGCAACCGGGACTTCAAGGTCGTCCTGCTGGGCCAGGGCGTGAGCTCGTTCGGGGACGCGATCACGAACACGGCCCTGCCGCTGCTGGTCCTCGCGCTGACGGGCTCGGGCTTCGCGATGGGGGTCGTGGGCGCCCTCTCGACGTTGCCGGACCTCCTGATCGGGCTGCCGGCAGGCGCCTACGCGGACCGCTGGGACCGGCGCCGGATGATGTTCGTCGCGGACCTGGGACGGGCCGTCATCACGGCCGCGGTGCCGCTGACGTTCTGGCTGGGCGGGCCCACGATGGCCGTCATCCTGCTCATCACGTTCCCGCTCAACGTCCTGCGGGTGCTCTGGCTCGCCGCCTACACGGCGGCCGTGCCGGGGCTGGTGGGCCGGCCCCAGATCGCGCGGGCCAACGCGATCTTCGAGTCGTTCTTCACGGTCGGATGGATCGCGGGGCCCGCCCTGGCCGGCATCCTCTCGGCGGTGGTCGGTCCCGCCTCGACCATCGCGATCGACGCGATCACGTTCGTGGTCTCGTCCGCCGCGCTTCTCCTGGTACGCCGGCCGCTGCGCCCGCCTCACCGCGCCGAGCGGCCGCACCTCCTGTCGGACATCCGGGAGGGCGTGCGGTACGTCGCGGGCCACCCGACGCTGCGTGCGGTGATCCTGTTCTGGGCCACGTCGCAGGTGATCACCGCCGCGCTCGCGACGGCGCTCACGTACTACGTCACGCGGGACCGGGCCCTTCCGGCGGACGTCCTGGGGCTCATCCTCTCGGCCTTCGGCGTGGGCTCGCTGGTCGGCTCCCTGGCGGCCGGCCGACGACCTCCCGAGGCCGTCGGCCGCGCGTTGCTCATCGGGACCGTCGTGACCGGCTTGATCCTCTTCACGCTCACGATCGGCGCGCCGATCGCGGTGATGGTCGGGGGCGCCTTCGTCGCAGGCATGACCCAGTCTGTCGTCCTGATCGGGTACATCACGTTGCGGACCGCCCTCTCGCCGGACGCGATGCTCGGCCGGATCGGAAGCACGGCCCGGTCGATCTCGGTCGGCCTCATGCCGATCGGGTCGTTCGCCGGAGGCGCGCTCATCGACCTCACGAACGGCGGAGTGACGCTGGCGATCATGGGCGCCATGCTCCTCGTGGCAAGCGGCGTCTTCGCGCTCGTGCCGAACCTCCGGCGTGCACGGGTTCCACGCGTCGCCAGGCGGGCCCCGGCGTGAGCGGCCAGGACGCCGTGCCGAGGTCTCCGCTGGCGGAGCGCTGGGCCCTGGACCCGGGCACGGTCTTCCTCAACCACGGGTCGTTCGGGGCCTGCCCGCGCGCGGTCCTCGCCGCCCAGCAGGCCCTCCGCGGTGAGCTGGAGGCAAACCCCGTCGCCTTCCTGGGCCGCCAGCTCGACGATCGGCTCGCGGCAGCGCGGGTCGCGGTCGGCTCCTTCGTCGGCGCGGACCCGGACGACCTGGCCTTCGTGCCGAACGCCACGGCCGGGATCGCGACCGTGCTCCGCTCCGCCGAGATCGGCCCCGGCGACGAGCTGCTCGCCACCGACCACGAGTACAACGCGGCGCTGAACGCGCTGCGCGCGGCCGCGGCCGACCGGGGTGCCCGGGTCGTGCTGGCGCGCATCCCGCTCCCGGTCGCCGGCCCGGACGAGATCGTGGAGCGCGTGATGGCCGCGCTGACGCCGCGGACACGCCTGGCGCTCCTGAGCCACGTGACCAGCCCGACGGCGCTCGTCTTCCCGGTCGAGCGCCTCGTGCCGCTGCTGGAGGCGCGGGGCGTCGCGGTGCTCGTCGACGGCGCCCATGCGCCGGGCATGATCCCGCTCGGGATCGGAGCGCTGGGCGCCAGCTGGTACGCGGCGAACCTCCACAAGTGGTGCTGCGCCCCCAAGGGCGCGGCCTTCCTCCACGTGCGCCGGGACCGGCAGGCGGGCATCCGGCCCCTGGCCGTGAGCCATGCCGCCAACGACCCCCGGCCGACACCGTCGCCGTTCCGGCGGGCGTTCGACTGGACCGGCACCCTGGACCCGACACCGTACCTGGTCGCCCCAGCCGCGCTCGCCGAGGTCTCCGGCATGCTGGAAGGAGGCTGGCCGGCGGTCATGGCCGCGAATCGCGCGCTCGCCCGCAGGGCACGGGAGATCCTCCTGGCCGCGCTCGGCGGCACGCCCGTCGCGCCCGACGCGATGCTGGGCGCCATGGCGGCCGTGGAGCTGCCCGCCTCGTTCGGGCCGGCACCCGACTCGCCGGTGGCCGAGGATCCCCTCCAGGCCGTCCTGCGCGAGCGCGCCGGGATCGAGGTCCCGCTCATCGCGTGGCCCCGGGAGGCCGGGCCCGGCGAGCGCCCGCGGCGGTTCGTCCGCATCTCGGCCCACCTCCACAACCAGGCCTCCGACTACGTCGCGCTCGCGGATGCGCTCCACGGGCTCCGGGTACCCTTCGAGGCATGAAGGTGGGGCCGCGCTCGTTGCCCAGCGCAGCGTGATCGCCGACGCCCCGGCCGCCTGCGCGGCGGTCGGCGCCGCCCACGTCCAGCTCGACGTGCGGCCCGCCACGTCCGCGACATTCGCGACGGTCCTCGAGGGGCTGGCCCGCTTTCGCAGCGGTGCGTAAGGCGCTGCGAACCGTCAGCCGGGTCGGACCGGCCGCGGAACCGCGCGCCACAGGACCGTCGTGATGCGCGGCGCGAGGCCGGTGTGCCGAAGGCCGTGGACCGCGACCGTCCACGCCGCCCCGATGACCAGGAGCGTCAGCACGTCCCGCGCGTCGAGCGGCGTGAGCTCGTAGAAGTCGCGAGCGATCGGGACCGCCAGGATGACGAGGTAGACCAGCAGCATGAGTCCCGCCAGGAGCCAGGGCCACCATCGGATCAGCCGCCCGGGCGATTCCTCCCGTGCTCCCGACGAGATCAGCGGCAGGAGCCCAAGCCCGCAGAAGACGGTGACGGTCGTCAGCACGGTCTGGGCCACGACGACGGAGGCGCCGGTGCCCAGCGCGTAGGCGTAGGTCGGGAGCGCGACCAGGACGACCGCGAACGAGACCGGGATGGAGACCCGGAGCGTCTCCGCGAGGAGGCTGCCCGGGAGCCGGCGCGGCGGGACCCAGATCGCCAGCACGATGAGCGGGATCCCGACGGTCGCGAACGCCAGGACGGAGTTCTGGCGCGGCGTGAGCGGGAACGGAAGGCCCACGATCGCGGCGCCGCCGATGATCAGGAGCACGTAGAACGTGCGCGAGAGCAGGAGGACCAGCGTCGCCTCCATCGCCGCCACGATCCGCTGGCCCTCGATCACCGCCCTGGGCAGGACCCCGAACCGGTCGCCGAGAAGGACGAGGTCGGCGACGCCACGGGCCGCGGCCGAGCCCGACTCCATCGCGATCCCGAGGTTCGCGCGGCGGAGCGAGAGGAGGTCGTTCACGCCATCGCCGACCATGGCGACGTAGTGGCCGCGGCCGCGCAGGAGCGCGACGAGCCGGGCCTTGAGGGCGGGCTCGACCCGCCCGAAGATCGAGCGCCGCTCTGCCTCGTCGGCCGCCCCGGGATCGTCGAGCAGCGCGAGCGCGGGCCCGGACGCCGCCCCGCCGGCGATGTCGAGGCCGACACGAGCCGCGAGCGCCTCCACCGTCGCCGGGTCGTCGCCGGAGATGACCTTGAGCTCGATGCCCGCCCGCGCGAACCCTGCGAGGATCTCGCGGACGTCCGTGCGCAGCTCCTCGCCGAAACGCAGGAGCCCCACGGCCTCCAGGCCGGGCGGAACGGCAGGCCGGCCGCCGGCATCCCGCAGCGCGGCGCCGGCCGGGGCGCGGGCAAGGAGCAGGACGCGCACGCCCTCGGCGGCGATGGCGGCAGCCCGCGCCGCCACCGACCCGGGGGTCGCGGCGGCCTGCCCGGCGCCGGCCGCTGTGCGTTCCCCGGCCGGGAGGTCGGTCCCGAGCTGCGGCACCAGGACGGCCGTCGCGCCCAGCACCCAGGCGGCGCCGTCCGCGAAGCGCAGCCCGGACCAGCGGCGCTCCGACGCGAACGGGATCTCGTCCGCGACCGGCCGCGCCGGCGCGACACAGGCCTCCGCGATCGCCTGCGTCGTCCGGTTCGGCGCTGCCGTGCTCGCCGCCAGCGCCCCGAGGATCGCGGCGAGGTGGTCGGCATCGTGGCCACCCAGGGTCTCGGCACCCGCGTACCAGATGCGCTGGGTGGTGAGCGTGCCGGTCTTGTCCATGCACAGCGTGTCGACGCGCGCCATCGACTCGACCGCGTTCTGCCGCTGCACGAGGGCGCCGAGGCGGCTGATCCGGAGAGCCCCGGCCGCGTACGTGACGGTCACCATGATCGCGAGGCCCTGCGGCACCAGCGTCACGAGGACCGCCGCGGCGGTGAGCGTCTGCGTCGAGGTGAACCCGCCCGGGAGCGCTGCGAGCGCAAGTGCCACAGGGACGACGCTCAGCAGGACCAGCGCGGCCACCGCCCAGATCGCGACGGCGATCTCGCGCTGGAGCGGGGTGCGCTCGTCGCCCAGCCGCTTCGCGTCCGCGAGGAGCCGGTTCGCGAAGCTGGCGGCGCCGACCGACTCGACCTCGAAGACCGCGGTCCCCGAGACGACTGCGCTGCCGGACAGGACCGGATCGCCGGCCTGTTTCGAGACCGGATCGGACTCGCCGGTGAGCAGGGATTCGTCGAGCTCGACACGGCCTTCGCCGACGAGCGTGCCGTCGAGGACCACCTGGTCGCCGCGGCGGGCGACAAGGAGGTCACCCAGGACGGCCTCGGCAGGATCGATGCCGCGCTCGCCGGCATCCCGGATGACCCGGGCCTGCGGGCGGGCCAGGAGCGCGATCCGGTCCAGCTTCCGCTTCGCCCGTGTTTCCGAGACCACGCCGATCCCGATGTTGGCCAGGACCGGGCCCGCGGTGAGGAGCGCCTCGACGACCATCCCGAACAGCAGCAGGAGCACGGAGACGGCGACCAGGATCCCGTTGATCCCCGGGTACGCATTCTGGCGGAGGATCTCCCAGTACGTCCGCGAGGTCGACGCGCGGAACGCGTTGCCCTCGCCGCGTGCCCGTCGCGTGCTCGCCTCCGCCTCGGAGAGCCCCGCGGGCGAGGTGCGCACCGGCCGGACCACGGGCGGGTGCGGGGGCAGCGCGGGAACCCGGGCGCCGCCGTCCGGAGTCATCGGGTGGGCGGGCGCAGCGGTCATCGCGCGGATCATGCCGGATCGCGGCCCTCGTGTACCGTTTCTCCGTGGACGTCATCACGACGGAGGGCCTGACCAAGCACTACGGGCCGCCCCGCGGGTCGCGCGGCCGGTCCGGCGGAGACGCGCCGATCCGGGCGCTCGACGACCTGACGCTCTCGGTCCAGGCCGGCGAGATCTTCGGCTTCCTGGGCCCGAACGGCGCCGGCAAGAGCACGGCGATCCGCCTCTTCCTCGGCTTCATCCACCCGACGGCGGGTCGCGCGCACATCCTGGGCCACGATGTCTCCAGGGCCGGCGCCGCGCTTCGCGGCAGGATCGGCTACCTGCCGGGCGGCATCGCCCTGTACGACAGCCTCACCGGCACCCAGCTCCTCGACTACCTCGGCGCGTTCTATCCCAGCCCGCCGGTCCTCCGCGCCGGCCTGGTCGAGCGCCTCGACCTGTCCGCCCGGGATCTCGGTCGGCCCATCCGCGACTACTCGCGCGGGATGCGCCAGAAGATCGGGATCGTCCAGGCGCTCCAGCACGATCCGGAGCTCGCCATCCTCGACGAGCCATCGGAGGGCCTGGACCCGCTCATGCAGCGGGCGTTCTACGCGATCCTCGACGAGCGGCGCGCGGCCGGCCGGACCGTGTTCTTCAGCTCCCACGTGCTCTCGGAGGTGGAGCGCGTCTGCGACCGGGTCGCGATCATCCGGGCGGGGCGGCTGGTGGCGCTGGAGAACGTGGTCGAGCTCCTGGCCCGACGCCGGCGGCACGTCGAAGCCCGCCTGGACGGGCCGGTGCCGGCCCTCGCGGCGGCGCTCGCCGAGCTCCCCGGCGTCTCGGCGTTCGAGGCCCGCGGCGACCGGCTGGCGTTCGGGCTCGACGGGGACGTGGCGCCGCTCCTGCGCCTGCTCCAGGGCGCCCCTCTCGCCGACCTCACGATCGAGCCGGCGCGCCTGGAGGACGCCTTCATGGAGCTGTACGACGAGCCGGCGCCGTGAGCGGGGTCCTGTTCCGGCGGACGTGGGCTGCCCAGCGCATCCGCCTGCTCGTCGTGATGGCGGGGCTCGCGGCCTGGGGGTTCCTGCTCCCGGTGGTCTACGCCACGTTCGGGAAGGAGATGGAGGCGCTGATCCAGAACGCCGCGTTCGCGAACATCCTCGACATCTTCTCGCGCTTCTCGGGGGGCGACGTCTTCAGCATCCGGGGGACCGTCGCGCTCGGGTTGGTCCACCCGATCGCGCTTGCCCTCGTCGCGATCCAGGTGGTCGGGTTCGCGGCGGCGGCCGTCGCGGGCGAGCGCCAGCGCGGCACCCTGGAGGTCCTGCTCGCGCGGCCGCTGGAGCGCCGCGCCCTGTACGCGACGCTGCTCGCCGCGACCCTCCTGTTCGCCGCCCTCACGGAGGCGGCCGTCCTGGGCGGCATCGTGGCGGGCGCGCTCCTGTTCGGGGTGGCCGGCGACCTGCGGGCAACCGACATCGCGCTCTGCTGGCTCAACGCGGTGGCGCTGTTCGGCGCGCTCGGGGCGATCTCGCTGGCCGCGTCGGTGAGCTTCGACCAGCTGGGACCCGCCATGGGGATCGCGCTCGGCGTCACGATCGTCGGGTACGCGGCCGAGTTCCTGGGCACGCTGTGGCCCGACGCGGCGTGGCTCCGGGTGGCCTCGCCGTTCCGCTACTTCCAGCCCACGCGGATTCTCGCCGGCACGTTCGAGCCGCGCGACCTGCTGGTCCTCGGCGCTGTCTTCGTCGCGGCGGTCGCGTGGGCCGCGTGGATCTTCCCGCGCCGGGACCTCGCGGCGCCGAGCTGAGCCGCTACGGCGACGCCGGCGGCGCTGCTGCGGGTGCCGACGGGCTTGCGCCAGGTCCGGGGCTTCCGGCCGGTGCCGCGGTCGTGACCGCCGCGATCGCGTCGCTGATCGTGGACCAGCTGGAGCTGAATCCGGCCAGGAGCTTCGTCCCGCCGGGGCCGCTCACGCGGAGGGTCGGGGTGGACACGACACCGGCCGCTCGTCCCTGCGCCGTCTCGTCCGCGACCGCCTTCGCGACCGCCGGATCGTCGAGGCAGGCGCTGAACGTCTTCGGGTCGAGGGCCGCGATCCCGGCCAGCGTGAGGAGGTTGGCCCGTGCGAACGTGCCCTGGTTCTCGCCCTGCTGCGACGCGAAAAGGAGGTCGTGGTAGCGCCAGTACGCGCCCGGGTCCTGGCGCCCGGCGCAGCGCGCGGCGACCGCCGCATCGGTCGACTCCGGGCCCAGGAACGCGAAGTCCCGGTAGATGATCCGGGCGAGCCCGGGGAGCACGTAGGTCCGGTCCATCGATCCCCCGAAGACGATGGTCTCGAGACGACAGTAGGGGCACTGGTAATCCGCCCAGACCTCGATGGTCACGGGCGCGACGGCGCTCCCCAGGGCGGGCCCGTCAGCGATGTTCGGAGGCGGCGTCGGCGAGGGCGACGGCGCGGCGCGCCCGGCGCCGCCGAATGCGACGAGGCTTCCACCCAGGAGCAGTGCACCGGCGAACGCGGCGGCGAGGTACCCGAGCGCGACGACGGGCCCGCGCCCGCGTCCCGCGGTCGCCGGCGGCGTTCCGATGGGCGCGCCCGGCACGGCGTCCGTGGCCGGCGGCTCGAACGAGCCGGGGGGACCGCTCGTCGGCCCGGCCGGGTCGACGGGGTCGACCCGCACCGGGGCGCCGGCATCGGGAAGCAGGGGTTCGGTCATCCGGGGAGCCTCGTCAGCGCGTGTCCGAAGGGTACCCGAAGACCGCGGCCCCGGGCGGGTCGGCGGGCCCGCTGGTCTCGGCCTCCGCACCAGACCGCACCGCACGCCACGCTCGGTGACGGGCCGCACCGCAAGATGGTCACGAAGGGCCGTCCGACCGTCCCATTTCCGCCCTTGCCGCGTGTAGAGTCGCGCATGCGGCTGCGCATGCTGCCCGACCACCGCGGGGTGGCGGAACCGTCGGCCCTGAACGGAAGGACCTCGTGTCGCCAGAACAGCTCACCTACGTCCTCATCGCACTCATCGTCGCGGGTATCGCGCTTGCAGTCCTTGCCATCGTCGCCCTGGTGGCGCGCCGACGCGACGGCGGCCGAGCCGGGCAGGCAGACCGGTTCGCGGCCGCCGCCGCAGCCGCGAACGCTCCGCAGCCTGCGCCGATCGTGACCGGGCAGCCGGCAGCGACGCAGACCGCGGAGATGCCCGCGCCGATCCACCCGGCGATCCACCCGGCGGCGTCCCCGCCCGAAGCGGGAGACCCGGTCACGGACCTCCGCGACGCGCTCGACCGCGAACCGCCCGTCCGGGGCGCCCGGGCAGCCGACGCGACGGGCGACATCGGCCGGCGCTTCGCGGTGGGGGACCGCCTCCACGACCCCGGCGCCGAGGCCGCGATCGCCGGCTTCCTCGCGCTGGAGCCGGGGCGCGTCCCGCAGGAAGGCCCGGCTCCCGACCCGTACATCGACCCGTTGACCGGGCTCGACACGCTCCTCGCCTGGGAGCGGACGCTTGCCGAGGAGAACGCGCGCTACGTCCGGTACCGTCGGCCGCTGAGCGTCGTCGTCGTCGAGATCGACGGCCTCAGCCGCCTCGTGGAGCGTTTCGGGGCCGAGCCCGGCCGCCGCGTGCTGCCGGCCGTCGCCGACGCGATGCGGCGCAGCGCGCGCCGGACCGACCGGGTTGCGCACGTCGGTGGCGGCCGCTTCCTCGTCCTCCTCCCGGAGACCGACGAGGTCGCGGCCATCAACTACGTTGAGCGGGTACGCGTCGCGTGCGAACGATGGCTCGAATCGGGCGCCGTCGCCCTCCACCTCTCGATCGGCTGGGCCAGCCCGACGCCCGTCGGCGAGATCGACACGGCGCTGCGCGCCGCGGAAGAGCGCATGTACGCGGAGCGCCGACGCTCCCCACGCCCCGGGATGGCCGGCGCAGACCCGGCGCGCTGAGCGGCGCGCGGCGGGCGCGGGCGGACCTCCCCGCGACGCCGGATCGCTCGATGTCCGGGGCCGCGGCCGGCCTGCCAGTGCCCGGCGGCCGGTCGCGACCTCCCGTCAGACCACGGGCTGGGTGAGCATGATCGGCAGGCCGAGCTTCTCCCCGTACTGGGGGCGGAAGCGGTCCACGTTGTACTGGTGCACGACGTCCACGGTCCGGGCTCCCGGCTCCGGGATGGGGCAGTAGCTGTAGCGTCCGTCCCGGATGGCCGTCATGAAGCCGGACTTGCCATCCACGATCAGCTCCATCGCGACGTTTGCGAACGTGATCGCGACCATCTGGTCGAGCGCGTCGGGGTCGCCGGATCGCAGGTCGTAGGTCAGCTCGGAGTCGACGGTCTCGATGCCCGTGCGGTGCCTGATCTCGTCGGCCAGGAACTCGCCGATGCTCGCCTTGTGGCGGTGGCCGTAGGCGTCGGCCTCGCCGACCTCCTTCAGCTCCAGGCCCTCCGGGAGCGCCCCTTCGGAGGCGATCACGAACGAGTACCGGCTGGGGTTGCCGCGGCGATCCTCGACCAGCACCTCCACGAGGCGCTGGAGATCGAAGCGCTGCTCCGGGATCACGCACCGGGCCGACGTCACGTACGCCGTGTACAGGGCGGTGAAGCCGGCATTCCGGCCGAAGATCCGGAAGACCCCGATCCGCTCGTGGGAGCCCAGGGTCGTGCGCTGGCGGTTGATCGCATCCTTCGCCCGGGTGATCGCGGTCGAGAAGCCGATGCAGTACTCGGTCCCGCGCACATCGTTGTCCATCGTCTTGGGGATCGCGATGACCTGGACGCCGGCGTCCGCAAGCACCTTCGAGTACGAGAGCGTGTCGTCGCCGCCGATCGAGACCAGCGTGTCGATGCCGAGGCTCGCCAGGTTGTCGAGGACGACCGGCGTGAAGTCGTAGATCCCGTCGCCCGTCTGCATCGCGGCGAGGCGATCCGGGTCCACGCTGGCGGGCAGGTACCCTGCGCGCATCCGCTTCGGGTTGGTCCGCGAGGAGTGGAGCGACGTCCCCCCGGTCCGGTCGATCGTCCGCGTGTTCACCCGGTCGAGCGGGCGGACATAGTCCGGATCGAGCTCCGTGCCCGGGCGCATGTGCGTCAGCGCCTCCCAGCCGCGGCGAAGGCCGAGGACCTCGTAGCCGAGGTCCGTGGAGCGGTAGACGACGCTCTTGATGACGGAGTTGAGGCCGGGGACGTCGCCCCCGCCCGTCAGGATGCCGATACGGCGCGAGGTGGACATGGCTGGGAAGGGTTCCTCCAGCGGGGTGCAATGTCGCCCATGGTAGTCGGGGCGGGCCGCGACGTGGTCGGGCCGGAAGTCACGCTCCCAGGGGCGCTTGCTCCCGGCGCCGACCAATGGTCCGGCGAGCGGTCGGTCGCGCGCGGCGTCAGGCGCGGTGACGGACCAGGTCAGCCTTGTGGCGATGCTCGGGCAGCCGGGCTTCCCCGCGGCCGCCCCCGGAGAACGTGTGGATCGGCCGTGGAGGCGTCTCCGGGTCGGGGAGGAAGCGCTCCTCCACCTCGACGGGGATCGCCCGCTTGAGCAGGTGCTGGATTGCCCGGAGCAGGTCCACCTCGTCCGGGCAGGCCAGCGCGATGGCGATGCCGGACATGCCGGCGCGGCCGGTCCGGCCGATGCGGTGGACGTAGTCCTCCGCCTTGACCGGCAGCTCGTAGTTGACGACGACCGGGAGTTCCTCGATGTCGAGCCCGCGGGACGCGACGTCCGTCGCCACCAGGACCCGGACCTCGCCCGCCTTGAAGTCCTTCAGGGCCCGCAGTCGCTCTGCCTGCGTCCGGTCCGAGTGGATGGCCGTGGCTGCGACGCCGTGCCGGTCGAGTTCCGACGCCAGCCGACGCGCGGCGATCTTCGTGCGAGTGAAGACGAGCACCTGCCGGAGGTCGTGGGACCGGATGAGGTGCTCCAGCAGCTCGGTCTTGCGCTCGCGGTCGACCGGGTAGAGCACCTGGCGGACCATCTCCGGAGGCGCGTTCCGGCGGGCCACCTCCAGGGTGGCGGGCTCGGTGAGGAATTCGCGAGCGAGCCGCCGGATCTCGTCGGAGAATGTCGCCGAGAAGAGCAGCGTCTGCTTCCGGTTGGGCATCAGCGCGAGGATCCGACGGATGTCCGGGATGAATCCCATGTCCAGCATCCGGTCTCCCTCGTCGAGGACGAGGATCTCCACCTGCCCGAGGTTCGCGGCTCGCTGGCCGACGAGGTCGAGCAGCCGGCCCGGCGTGGCGACCAGCAGCTCCACGCCGGCGCGCAGCTCCTTGATCTGCGGGTCCAGGGGCACGCCACCGTAGACGACGGTGCTGCGGAGTGGGACGTGGCGGCCGTAGGCCGTCGCCATCTCGTTGACCTGGATCGCGAGCTCGCGGGTCGGCGCGAGCACGAGCGCGCGAACCGGATGCCGGGCGGGCGAGAACGAGTTGTTCGCGTACGGCTTGAGCCGCTCGAAGATCGGCAGCACGAATGCGGCCGTCTTGCCGGTCCCGGTCTGGGCGGCGCCCATGAGGTCGCGGCCCGCGAGGACGAGCGGGATGGCCTGTGCCTGGATGGGCGTTGGCGTGGTGTAGCCGGAGTCGGCCACCGCGCGGAGGAGTTCAGCCGACAGGCCGAGGGATTCAAAGGTCACGTGGGTGCAGCATACTTGAACGGACGCGGAGAACGCGCGACGGAGGAAGAAGCATGGCCAGGAGGAAGGCACGCGAGGGCGGCGCAGCCAGCCCGCCCGGGCGCAACCGGCGCCCGGAGCGCGACGCACTGGACATCCCTGCGGCCGCCATCGACCGGGCGGCGGCGCCGGGCAGCGAGCCGAAGGCGGCCGACGGCCCGTCCCGCAAGGCGTACGAAGCGCAGCTCCGGCGCCTGGACGTGGAGCTGGTCAAGTGGGAGGAGTGGATCAAGGCGCGCGGCCTCAAGATCGTCGTCATCTTCGAGGGGCGCGACGCGGCGGGCAAGGGCGGCGCGATCAAGCGGATCATGGAACCCCTGAACCCCCGCTTCGCGCGCGTGGTGGCCCTTCCGGCACCCACCGAGCGCGAGCGGACGCAGTGGTACTTCCAGCGCTACGTCGTGCACCTGCCGGCCGCCGGCGAGATCGTCCTCCTCGACCGCAGCTGGTACAACCGCGCCGGCGTCGAGCGCGTGATGGGCTTCTGCTCCGAGGAGGAGTACCAGGAGTTCCTGCGTTCCTGCCCCGAGTTCGAGCGGATGCTCGTTCGCAGCGGGATCATCCTCATCAAGTACTGGTTCAGCGTCTCCGACGCGGAGCAGGAGCGTCGGTTCCAGGATCGCCTGGACGACCCGACGAAACGCTGGAAGCTCTCGCCGATGGACGTCGAGAGCCGCGCTCGATGGCTCGACTACTCCAAGGCGAAGGACGAGATGTTCGCCCACACGGACTTCAAGCAGGCGCCCTGGTGGGTGGTCCGGAGCGACGACAAGAAGCGTGCCCGGCTCAACGTCATCACGCACCTCCTGGGCCAGGTTCCGTACGAGGACCTGACCCCGGAGCCCATCGTCCTGCCCCCGCGCCAGAAGGACACCGGGTACGTCCGGCCGCCGATGAGCGACCAGACGTTCATCCCGGAACCCTTCTGAGCGTTCGCACGGCGCCGCGTCCCCAGTGCAGCCACGCCACGACGGTGCCGGGGCCGGGCGCTCCGCGCTGCTGACCGCGTGCGGCGGGCTCCTGGGCTCGATCGGTCTGCTCCTCCTCGTCGTGCTCCTGCCGGCCACCTTCCTGGTGGTCGCCGGCACGCTGGGCCTCGTGACGACGCCGGGCTGGGCGGGTGACAACACCGCCGTCTTCGGATTCTTCCTGGTGGTCGTGCCGACGGGGATCGCGCTGGCGGCGATCCACTTCCTGCTGGGCGGCCTGATCCTCGCCCGCCGCTTCTGGCCCGTCGTGGTCACGGTCCTCCTGGTGCTCTCCGTGGTGACCCTCTTCCCGCTCGGGCTGCGCATCAGCTGGCCGTTCCTCAGTCTCACGTTCCTCTACGCGGCGAGCCTGCTCCTCACGATCGTGCGCCAGGCCGAGTTCGGGTGAGTGGCCGCGGGACCCCGGCCCTGGCAGCGCTGGCGGCCGCCGGGGTGGCCCACGTGGTCCACGAGTACGCCGCGCCCGAGCCCGCCGGTGCACGCCAGCGCGACGCACGGCCCCACTACGGCCTCGACGCGGCCGCGGCGCTGGGCGTCGAGCCCGGCCGCATCTTCAAGACGATCGTGGCGACCGTGGATGGCCGCCTCGTGGTCGGCGTCGTGCCCGTCTCGGGCGAGCTCGACCTCAAGGCTCTCGCGTCAGCGGCCGGGGGTCACCGGGCCGATCTCGCGCAGCCGGAGGTGGCGCAGCGGGCGACGGGCTCGGTGGTCGGCGGGATCAGCCCGCTCGGGCACCGCCGCCCCATGCCGGTCTACGTCGACGCGCGCGCGGTCGGGTTCGCGACGATCTTCGTGAGCGGCGGGCGCCGCGGGCTCCAGGTGGAGCTGGCGCCCTGGGACCTGGTCCAGCTCGCGGGGGCCACGCTGGCCCCGATCGCGCGCGAGCGCTGATCGCTGATCGCGGCCGGACGCGGGTCAGCCGATCGTGACCTGGCCAACGCCCCCGCGGACCGCGATCTCGACGCGGTTCGGGTTGCTGTCGAAGTCAGGCGACGCCCAGGCTCTCCCATCCATCGTGCGCGGAAAGCGGCTCGTGTCGACGTCGGTCGTCCCGATCGCCATCGCGCTCGTGATCCGGGCGGCAACCCCGGCCGGGACCCGGAAGCGCATCTGGGCCGCGCCTCCTTCGGCGCTCACCCGCGTGACGCCGGCCGCCGGCAGGGTCACCCGCGATTGCGCCGCACCGGTCCGGAGCCGGAGGTCCGTGACGTGCAGGCTGCCCAGGTCCAGCTCGTTGTCGGAGGCGCCCGTTTCCACCTCGAGGCGGAGCGGGACCTCGGCCGTGAGGCCAACTCGCCAGGCGAACGGCGGCCCGCCCCAGCCCCAGCCCCACCTGGCGAGGTGGGGCGTGGTCAGGCGAACGCGGCCCGGGCCTGCCGGCGACGCATCCACGCCGCCACCGAAGGTCCCGTCCACCAGCCGTCCACTCACGGCAGGCCCGGCGACCAGCGTCCCGGCGCCGAACGAGATCCGGATCTCGGCGTCCGTCGCCCCGTCGAGTGCCAGCGCGAGGGCCTGCGGCGGATCCCCGTGCGACGGCATCGCCCCCGCCGTGGCCGGCGGGGTCCCGACAGCGCCGGACGCCCACGAAGCCGGGCCGGCCGCCGGGGACGACGGCCACGGTCGGCGCCGCCAGGGGCCCGGGATGATCGCGCCGACCAGGACCGCAGCCCCGATCGCCATGATCACGATCGGCACCGCGCGGTCCGCGAGGGAACCGAAGCGGTCGCCGTCGAGGTGGACGAGGCCCTCGAAGAAGAGGAACCCGACCAGGAAGAGCACGACCCCGGTGACCAGCGAGGCGAGTCCCCCGCGTGCGACCTCGCTGCGGCGTGTCACCAGGCCGTACAGCAGGAGCCCCGCGCCAACGCCGCCCGGCGCCACGAGCGCCCACGCGTAGGCCCAGCTCGCGTAGGTGCCGGTCGCATCCTGGACGGCGAGGACCGCGCCCACGGTCGTCACGATGCCGCCGGCCACGGCCAGGGCGGAGCCGCCCGGCTCGGGGACCGCGAACGCGGCGACGAGCAGCGCGAGGCCGGGCAGGATCACCCAGGCGGGCCACCCGACCTGCACCCCGGAGGTCCGGACGACGAGCGCGCCTGCGCCGAGCGCGATCAGCAGGACGCCAACCAGGAGCGCACCGCGCGAGGTGCCCGATCCGTCCATGCTGCGAGCCTCCCTGGACTGCCTGGTTGCGGGCCGTTCAGCCGTCCGCGCGGAGCGCGGCTGCGATCTCCATCGCCCAGCTTCGGACGCGCGGCAGGTCGCGCCAGTCGCCTTCGAGCCCGGCCCTAGCCATGATCGCCATCGCGAAGCCGCCCCCGCGGGAGTCCACCCGCCCGCCGAACATGGCGCGCCCCTGCGCCCCGATCTCGTCGGCCAGCTGGTTGACGCCGCCGGGGTGGGGGACGGTCTCAGGATGCCGCGTCGACTTGCCGTCGCCGACCGGTCCGCTGCTGAAGAGCCACACGCGGCGCTCGGCCAGTCGCAGGCGCTCGCGCCGGACCAGCTCGAGCGCCGGGCCTTCCCACTGCGCCATGTAGATCGCGCTGCCCACGACGACCGCTCCATACGGCTCCACCGTCAGCACGTCGGCAGCCGCCCGGAGGTCCACCTCGAAGCCGGCGTCGCGGAGCACCTCGGCAATCGCGGCGGCCATCTCCTCCGTGCCGTGGTGCAGGCTGGCAAAGGCGACGAGGACGGATGGTGCGGGCAACCTGGGCGACCTCCAAGCGGGGGAGCAGTGCCGAGCATGCGGGCCGCGCCGCGCCTGGGTAAGGGACCTCCGGCACGGGCCGGAGGGGCCGGGCGGCCGAAACGCGGGGCGCGCGGGCAAACCGTCGTACCATCCGCCCATGACGACGACCCGTCCCGCCTCACTCCCATTCACCGGCGACCCGTCGGCCGACGCGCTCCTCGCGAGCGACCCGCTGGCGCTCCTGATCGGGTTCGTGCTGGACCAGCAGGTGACGGTCCAGAAGGCATTCGCCGGCCCCGCCGAGCTGCGGCGCCGGCTCGGCACGCTGGACGCGGCGGCCCTCGCCGCCATGGACCCCGGGGCATTCGCGGCGGCGTTCGCGGCGCGGCCTGCGCTTCACCGTTTCCCAGGCGCCATGGCCGGCCGCGTCCAGGAGCTCTGCGCGGTGGTCGCGCGCGACCACGCGGGCGATGCCAGCAGCGTCTGGACTGAGGCGCGCGACGGCGCCGATCTCGACCGGCGGCTGCGCGCGCTGCCGGGGATCGGGGAGATGAAGGCCCGGACCCTCGTGGGACTCCTCGCGCAGCGGTTCGGAGTGCGGCCGCCGGGCTGGGAAGCGGTCGCGCCCGACCATCCGACCCTCGCGGACGTGGACTCGGCGGAGGCGCTGGCGCGTTACCAGGAGCAGAAGCGGGCCTGGAAGGCGAGCCAGAAGGCAGCCGCCGGCGGATAGCGGGCCGCGGGGGGGAGCCGACGGCCGGCGGGCAGCCGCCGGCGAGAGGCCGCCCCTACGACCCGGGCGTCACCTCGACGAGCGTGCGCACGAGGTGCTGGAGCGTCGCGGCAGGATCGGCCGTCAGCCCCGCGTGGACCGCCGACGGCGCGATCATCGTCGACGAGGGCGCCACGAGCCAGTGGAATCGCTCGCCCTGTGACAGCGCCGCGATCGGCCCGGCGCTCGCGTCGCCCGCGGCGATCCGCCCGATCAGGTCCAGGTGGGCGCGGACCTCCTCGACGTCGCAGGCCGGGTCGATCGACCGCAGGCGGGCCTCGTCGAGCTGTACCTGCGCAGCGAGAAACCGCCGTGAGCGGCAGAGCAGCACGATCCCGGCGTTCAGGCGCTCGCCCCTCTCGACGCGCGGGACCACCCGCACGATCGCGTAGGCAAACGGGACGCGGGCCGGCTCAGGCGGCGATCCGGGCACGCTCAGCCTCCTCCACGAACTCTCGCGGCGGTGCCAGCCGCGCCATCAGGTAGGTCACGTAGGCGGCCCGGTTCTGCGCTACGGATGCGAAGGCCGGGTCGCCGGCCAGCCACGCGTCCGGGATCGCGGCCACGATGTCGGTGAGGAGGCCCGGGGTGACGAGCGGAGCCAGCCGGTCGTCGGCCTCCGGGATCGGCGCCGCGAACGGGAGCAGCACATGGTCCGCGATCCACGGGAAGGGTCGCCGCGCCTGGACTGCGGGATCCTCCCACCGGTGATGGACGAACAGGGCCGCGCCATGGTCGATGCAGTAGACGCGCCCGTGCCAGGTCAGCAGGTTGACGTTCCTCGCGCTCCGGTCGGGGTTCGTGACGAGGGCGTCGAACCAGGCGATCGCGGCCGACTGCGCGGGATCGGGCCGAGGTCCGATCGCAGGCGCGAACGCGAGCGCGCCCGGCAGGAAGTCGACGCCGAGGTTCGTGCCCGGCGACCGGTCCAGCAGCTCCTTTACCTCCCAGAGTGGCTCGCCGGCGCCGAGCGCCGGGTCCAGCTCCACGAGGACCTGCTCGGGCACGAGGAGTCCCAGGGCGCGCCCCAGCTCGCCGGCGATCACCTCGGCAGCCAGCGCCTTCGGGCCCTGCCCGGCGCCGCGGAACTTCACGACGTACAGGCCGTCGTCGTCCGCCTCGCACAGGCCGGGAAGCGAGCCGCCCTCGCGAAACGGAGTGACATAGCGCGTGGCCGTGACGGTGCGCAGCATCCCCGGCAGTGTACGGGGCAGCGCGCGCCACGACGGCGGGCGCGAGCACGGGCGCGGCGGTTCGCCGGCCACGCAGCCCGGGCTGGCGAGCTCTGCCTCTGCGACCGTATGCTGGCCCGACGCGTCCCACCGGCGCGAGCACGGAGGGTGGATGGACGTGGCGCACCAGGACATGCCGCTCGCCGAGATGCGGTCCTACCGCCCGGAGCTCCCGGCCCCGGCAGACCTCGACCGGTTCTGGTCCGCGACACTCGCGGAGGCAAGAGCTCACGACCTCGGCGCGACCTTCCGGCCCGTCGACAGCGGGCTGACCGTGATCGACACGTACGACGTCACCTATGCGGGGTTCGGCGGGTCGCCGGTTCGGGCTTGGCTGCACGTGCCCGCGGGGAGCCGCGGTCCCCTGCCCGCCGTTGTCGAGTACGTCGGCTACGGGGGCGGCCGGGGCCTGGCCCACGAGCGGATCCTCTGGGCGGCCGCCGGCTATGCCCACTTCGTCATGGACACTCGCGGGCAGGGGTCCAGCTGGCGGGTGGGGGACACGGCGGACCCCGACGCGACCGGCGCCCCGTCGCACCCCGGGTTCATGACCCAGGGGATCCTCGACCCGGCGACGTACTACTACCGGCGGGTCTATGTCGACGCGGTGCGCGGCATCGAGGCGGCCCGCGCCCACCCGGCCGTGGATCCGGCCCGGATGGCGGTCACGGGAGCCAGCCAGGGCGGCGGGATCAGCCTGGCCGTGGCGGGCCTGGTGGACGACCTGGTCGCGGCGGCGCCGGACGTGCCGTTCCTGTGTGACTTTCCGCGCGCCACGACGCTTGTCGACAGCGACCCGTACGCGGAGATCGCCCGGTACCTGCGGGCCCACCGCGACCACGTCGAGCAGGCCGCAACGACGCTCTCGTACTTCGACGCCGCGATTCTCGGCGGTCGAGCGACCGCGCCCGCCCTCTTCTCTGTCGGCCTCATGGACCAGACCTGCCCGCCGTCGACCGTCTACGCGGCGTTCAACCTGTATGGGGGATCCGCGGAGATCCGCGAGTATCCGTTCAACGATCACGAGGGCGGGGAAGGCTTCCACGACGTCGTGAAGCTGCGCTGGCTGGACGAGCGTCTCCGAACCTGACCCAGGCCCCGCGCCTGCGCGCCAACGTCGGCCGTGAGGACCTCCCCGGGGCGGCGCGCAACCGGGGCCGGACCGGACGATCGGGCTATTCCGTGGCCGGTCGGGTGAGCGTACGGTCGGGCGCATGTCGATGCGCGCCCGGTTGCAGGGACCGCTGCGGATGGTCTTCCAGGAACAGCCGCGCGCCACGAACGCCGAATCCGGAGCAGCGGACGCGCTGCCCATTCCATTCGTGGACCTGACCGTCTACGCCGGTGACTCCATCGCAATCGGTCGCCTGCCGCTGACCGCCGACCGCGTGACGGACCTCATGAACGACCGGGCTGAGTTCGAGTTCGTGGACACGTACGTGCAGAGTCTCGACGATGGCCACGGGTTGCAGGTCAGCTCGGTCGTCGTCGCCCGCGACGAGATCTACGCCGTGGCAGTCGCGGGCCCGCGGGGCGACCCGACGCGCCGGACCCGGACTCGCCCGTTCCCGGTCGAGCTGCGCCTTGGGCGCTACGACGTCAGCGGAAACCTCCACGCGCTCCCTGGCGCCGACCCGATCATCGGGTTCCTCCGCCGGCAGGTCATGGTCCCGCTCACGGAGGCGACGATCGCGTTCAACACGCCGGAGGGCCGAACGCGTGTCCGCTTCGAGACCATCCTCGTGAACCGGGAGCTCAGCGACTCGATCGCCACCGCGTCCCGCTCGGACATCCGGCCACCCGCGGCAGCGGCCGGGATCGACGGTGTCGGCCTCGCGGCGGACACCGCCCCGCCCCTGCTGGCGGGCTAGACGGAGGTCGGGCGCACCTTCGCCCCGCCCGACGCGTCCATCGCCGCGCCGTCGTCCCGGGAACCGTCGGTGCCGCCTCGCCGTCTTCCCGGCAGAACATCCAACAGCCCGGTGACCGGCGCGTCCCGCCCGCCCGTCAGGCCCGGCCGCCCCACGCACGAGGTGGCACCATGGCACTCCGATCTCTCCTGGCGACGCTCGTGGGCGCGTCACTTCTCGCGGCCTGCTCTGCGACCCAGGCGTCCGAGCCCCTCGGCGCGACGTGCGACCAGCTCGGTGCGACGCCCACGATCACCCAGTCGGGCGTGGTCACCGTCGGCACGGACGTCACGATCACGCTCTGCTCGAATCCGTCGACCGGCTTCGCCTGGGAGGATCCCCAGGTCGGCGACGCGACCATCCTCCGGCTCGTTGATCACACGTACCAGGCGCCGGGCGGCGCCAGCCTCCCGATCGTGGGCGCGGCCGGCGGCGAGATCCTGACGCTCCACGCCCTCGCGGCCGGGACCACGACGGTGACCGTCCGCTACAGCCAGCCGTGGGCCGGGGGCACGAAGGGTGAGTGGACGTACACCCTGTCGGCAACGGTCACGTAGGGGTTCGCGCCGCGCGAAGGGCCGCCCCGGTGCCAGCCGGGCGCGAAGCACCCGCGACGAACGGCCCAGTCCGCCCCGGGCGCTTCGCGCCGTCCGCCTCTGGACACGGGTGCTCCGCGGGACCAGACTCGCGACGCACACCGGAGGCGCCATGGAAACGCAGCACTCGCAACCCCCCAACCTGGCCACTCGCCTGCGATCGGCGAAGCTTGACGAGCGAGTGGCCGCGCTGCTGGCGTCCGCGGTCGGCGAGGAGTTTGGCGTCGACCTGCTCCGGGACCGCGACCCGGCGGCCGCGCTGCGGCTGACCGAGTTCTTCGACGGGGCGGCTCGCCGGGCAGGGCCATGCGCCGTGAACAAGTTCGCTCTCGAGCTGCAGGAGCTCCTGGCGGAGGCTCCCGACGTGCGCGCCCTGCTGGCCCGACCGCGCCCCGAGCTGGCGCCCGCCTGACCGAGCCGGGCCGTCGCTCCGGCGCCCGTGCGGGTGCCCGGCTGCGTGAAGGCTGCCGACGTCCGCGCCGCGCGGATGCCCCGCCATCGCGAACGGCGCACCCAACTGTGCGAGCATGGGTGACGTGCGTGAAGGCAGGCTCATCCGCCCCGACGGCAGGACCGTCGCCTGGACCGAATCCGGCGTCGAGAACGGACAGCCCGTGTTCCGTATCCCGGGCACGCCGGGGTCGCGCTTCTCGCTGCGCCACGACCAGGGGCCGTGGGTCGAGCGTGGGCTGCGGGTGATCACCGTCGAGCGCCCCGGCTTCGGGGCTTCGACCCGGCTCCCGGGCCGCGGCTTCGCGGAGCACGCCGACGACCTCGCGGCGATCCTCGACCAGCTCGGCATCGCGCGGCTCCCCGTGTATGGCGGCAGCGGCGGCGCGCCCCACATCCTCGCCTTCGCCGGGCGGCACCCCGAGCGGGTCTCGGCCTGCACGATCGGCGGCGGCGCCGCGCCGCTCACCGATGACGAAGTGCGCCAGCAGGTCGACCTCAACGTGACCGCCGACGGGCTGGCCCGGCAGGGCGACGTGGACGCGCTGCGCGTCGTGCTCGACGAGGCCCGCACGGCGATCCTGGCCGATCCCCTCGTTGGCTTCCGGGCCATCATGGACACGGCCCCGGCCGCGGACCAGGCGATCATGGCCGACCCGGCCTGGCAGGCTGCTCACGCGCGCGGCATCCGCGAGGCGC